>OLHG01000002.1_pt1 | contig 256835 bp, 234 predicted proteins | sample 1605971 | NCBI WGS metagenome assembly OLHG01 (sample SAMN03283289) | human gut metagenome | biome: human-associated habitat; material: feces | host: Homo sapiens | place: Peru | collected 2012 | reverse complement strand
CCGACATATACAGCGCATATTTGGACAGCGTTTCTTCGTCCATGATATAAACGGGGATATGCGAGAGATCGAAGTTTTCCAGTTCTACGGTGCAGATGTAGTAGTTATACGGAACTTCTACCTCATACTCATTGCCCTCGCTGTCCGTCCGGGTATCGGTGCGGTAGCGTACCTCAGTCACGACGGTTTCTGTGAGAATATATTGTTTTTCAAAGAGCATTTGCAGCGTCCCTTGCACCTCGCTTGCCGTCCATGCGCCGTCATGCAGCGCAGAGAGGATTGATGCCAGGACATAGGGATCGTGCTTGATCTCGTCAAGGTCATAATGATACTCGTCGTAATCATGGGTGCGTTCATAGGTGTCGAGATATTCTTGCAGCTCGGCTTCCAGCGCACAGTAGGCGGCTTCGGCGGCAAGAATGTCCGCGTCCTCCGACTGATAGCTGGATGCAGCCACACCGCCGCCAGCCGCACCCACCAGCGCAGAGCAGGATTGCAGCCCGCCGATCAGCATGACAATCAGCAGAAAACCAGCCAGAACGACCAGCACACCTTTCCAATGGCGGGCAACGAACTCGGCTGCTTCCTTTGCCTTTTCTGCCGCTTTTTTCGCTGCCGTCGCTGTGGCTTCTGCGGTTTTTTCGGCGCTTTTGGCGGTTGCCTGCGCGGTGCTGCCCGCAGCCTTTGCCGTTCTTGCAGCCTTGGCATACTCACGCTTTAGACGCTGCTTCTGGAAAAAGCGATTGAGCGGATTGCCGGAGAGCATTTCAGGGTTATCATGCAGCGCCTTTTGGTAGAGGTATTCTGCATTGGCATTTACGGCTTTGCGCTCGGCCTTTTCCGCAGCGCGGTAGGGTTTCAGCTTGCGGTGACGGCGCTCCCAGCGAATTGCACCGCCTGCGCCATGCTCGGCAAGTTCTTCGGCTTTATGCCCGCTTTCCACACCGACGTTCTCATGCTCGACCTCATGGATTTTTCCGTGCGCCTGTACTGCGACCTCACGCAGCGGACGACCTAACGGATTCGGTTTCAGCTTGGGCGGGGACTTATCCACGGTATCAAAGCGCAGCTTGGTCTTGGCTGTGCCGCTGGCTTCATCAAAGACACGCTCCTTGCGCAGCACCCGTTTCTTGGGGATTGCTGCCTGCGCCGCATCCAGCTTGTCGGCGGCCTTTTCCGCACGGTGGATATGCTTGTGCAGCTCCGGCGCAGCGCGTTCTTCCTCGGAAAACTGCAAACGGGATGCAGAATACCGCTGCTGCGCCGCGTCGCGGGACATCCGCGCTGCCTGCCGCGCCTTGTGCGCATCATGCTCTGCGGCCGCACGGTCAAAGAGCTTTTCCGCTGTACCGCCCGGCGCAGCGGACGTTGGAATGTCCTGCGGGATATGGGAAATGGGGCTGCCGCCCTGCGGCTGAAACGGCTCGGTGCTTGGCTGCTGCGGTTTGGGCTGCTCCTTTTCCGGCTCTTTTTGCTCCTGTGGGCGGAGCTGCCGCCCGTGCTTGGGGACATCCTCTGCCGGATTCATAGGTGCATCGCGTTTCCCCATCTGGACAGGCTGGCCATTCGGGGAAAGCTGTTTTTCCGCGTCGCGCTCGGAAATATGGATTTCTTCACCCGTGGTCTGATTGTCCAGCACCGCGCCGTCGCGGGTCATGCGCTGGGTGAGCTTATCGCGGGGCTTAAATTCTTTCAATGGGTATCACCTCCGATCCGTTCCCGTGCAAGGGAACAAAACTCCGTGTTCAGTTCAATGCCGATGTAATGCCTGCCGTGCCGCTTCGCCGCAAGCCCCGTTGTGCCGCTGCCCATAAACGGGTCAAGGACAATGCCGCCCTTGGGACAGCCCGCCAGAATACAGGTTTCCGCCAGCAGGGGCGGATAGGCGGCAAAATGCCCGCCCTTGTAAGGCACGGTGTTGATAAACCACACATCGCGCTTTGCCCGGACGGGTGAGATCATGTCGTCGGTAATACTGCCTTTTTCCCTCGGCTTATTGATATTCTGCGTCTGCGGCTGTCCCGGCACGGGTGCGGAATACTTGCCCACGCCGCGCCCTGCCTTTTTGCGCAGGGCGGTTGTAGGGGCAATGGGTTCGGCAATGGCAAGCCAGTCATAGAAATAACGCCTGCTCTTGGTGAGCATGAAAATATGCTCATGGCTGCGGGTGCAGCGGTCTTTGGTACTCTCCGGCATAGGGTTTCCCTTTGCCCAGATCACGTCATTGCGCAGATACCAGCCGTCGGCGCGGAGCGCAAAAGCCAGCATCCACGGAATCCCGATCATGTCCTTTTGCTTGCAGCCCCGCACCGCTTGGCAGAGGGAAATGTTCTGCCCGTTGCGTCCCTGCGGATATTTGGGGTCGCGGGTGTCGCCTTTGCTGCCTGTGCCGCAATAGCTGTCTGCGATATTTACCCACAAAGTTCCATCCGGGCGCAGCACCCGGCGCACCTCGCGGAATACCGCTGTCAGCCGCGAAATGTATTCCTCAGGTGTGGCTTCCCGCCCGATCTGCGCGTCTATGCCGTAATCCCGCAGTCCGTAGTAGGGCGGCGAGGTCACACAGCAATGAATGCTGCTCTCCGGCAAGGCTTTCAGCATATTCAGACTGTCGCCGCAGAGAATGGTATCAAGCTCCATCGTCATACGCCGTTCACCTCGCTCGGCTTGGTGGACATGATGCGGTAAAGCTCGGTGTCCCGTGGGAACTTATCTGCAAAGGGCAGGATCACATTTTCAAAGAACAGCAGTCCTTCGCCGGGTGGGGAGTTGGTGACGAACTTTAGCTGCTCCGGCGAGATATTCAGACGTTCAGCAAGAATTTTGCGGTCGCCCGCCGCTTGGTTGAGCATACAGATGAAGTCTGAATTTTCCAGAATATTTTCGATTTCCGGGCTGGACAGCAGATCCTTGACGTTCTGCGTCGCACCCGTCGGCACACCGCCCCATTTTCTGAATCGCTTCCAGATCTCCGCGCTGTATGCTGCGGTCTGCGGCTCTTTCAGTAACAAGTGAAATTCGTCTGCGTAGTACCACGTCGATACGCCTGTGTTGCGGTTGCGGGTGACGCGATTCCAAACCTGATCCTGAATCACCAACATCCCCGGCTTTTTCAGGTTCTTCGGCAGCTCCTTGATGTCAAAGCAGACAAAGCGGTTGTCAATGTCAACCGTTGTTCGGTTGTTGAAGAAATTGAGCGATCCCGACACATACAGGTCAAGCGCCTGCGCCACGCGGTCGGCTTCCGGCAAATGCTGCGCCGTCAGCGCGGCGAGGAGGTCGGAGAGGATCGGCATATTCTCCGGGCGCGGGTCTGCAAAGTAGGGCTGATAGATACGCTGCACAGCACGGTCGATCACGGTGCGCTCGATGGCTTCCAGCCCGGTCTTGCCGCCCATAATCAGCTCACAGAGGGACAGCACAAAATCGGATTTGAGTGCCAGCGGGTTTTCGTCCTCGGAATAGTTCAGGTTGATGTCCAGCGGATTCAGGTAGTCGCGGCTGGTGGGTGAGAGCTTGATGATCTGCCCATGCAGCAGCTTTACCAGCGGCGCATACTCGCCCTCCGGGTCGCATACCAGCACATGATCGTGGGTTTTCAGCAGCACACCGATCATTTCCCGTTTGCAGGAGAATGATTTGCCGCCGCCCGGTGTGCCGAATACAAGACCGTTGGGCGAACGCGCATTTTTGCGGTCAAGCATAATCATGTTGCCGGACTTGGCGTTCAGCCCGTAGTAGAGGGAATCGCCGCCTTGAAATAGCTCCTGCGTCACAAAGGGAACGATGATCGCCACGGCCGAGGTCGTCATGCCCCGCGTGATATGGATTTGGTTTTCCCCAAGCGGCAGCGAGGACACAAGCCCGCGCTCCTGCTGGAAGTCCAGCCGCGTCAGGGTGCAGTTGTGCTTTTGCGCTACGCCTGCTGTACGGAACACCTCGTTTTCCAGCTTGCGTTTGGTATCTCCGTAGTTCAGAACAAGAAACGTCAGCAGAAAATACCGCTCGTTGCGGCTTTGGAGATCTTGCAGCAGCTTTTTCGCCGCACCACCGTAGGTGGCAAGGTCGGACGGCAGAATATCCATATCGTAGCCGTCCCGGACAGCCTTTTTCTGCTCCTGAATTTTCATAGCGTCAAGGTCTGTGATTTTCCGCTTCACCATTTTTACGGCTTCTGTCTGCTCCAATGCCTGAATATGGACATTGACGACAAGGCTACTGTCCGTATCAAGAAAATCGGTCAGTATGCGGTCGGTCAGCTCCGGCGTAATGATCTGCAAAAAACTTGCAGCGCAGAGCTTGCCGCCCATCTGGAACATACGGCTGTTCTTGAACGCAAAGGAGGACGGCGCGATAAAGTCCTTGGTGGAAAGCCCGCCAGCGGCAAGCCACTTCCAGTCAAAGTTGAAGCGTTCTCCATCCGGGTGCATGATGCCGTGCAGCACCTCTAAACGCTCCTTGCCGTCCAGCACACGGGACACCGCACCCATGATTTTGAAGTAGCCCTGAATATCCAGCGAGATACGCGACAGCCTTGCCCGTGCCGCCTTGAGGTTATCGGCTTCAATGGTATAGGTAATGTATTTGGTTTTCACGCTGCCGTTGTTGCCACGGGCAAGCTGCCGCTTGAGAATGTCCGTCTGCTCCTGCCGGATCGGGTCTAAGCCGTCATTGCAGGGCGGCATTTCAAAGCTCCGAGCAAGCTGCTCCCGATCGGACTTGCGGTTGGGATAGGTGAACTGCACATGGATGGAAGAATCCAAATAGTTATACAGATCGCAGAGATATTCAAAAATAGCCGTCTGATCGTCAGGCTGCGCGAGCAAATAGTTGATGTCAAAAAACTCAATGCTCTGCGAATAGCGCCTGTTTCCGAGATAGCAGATGCCGTCCGGGTACATGATCTGATAGGGTATCGTGTCCTGCGCGGTATGGGGCTTGCCGTCACCGCGATATTTACGAATGACGGCTTCAATCTGTTTTCTTTCGGCGCGGGTGAGCTTGGGCTTGTCCGCCATGCTTTTTGCTTCCGCGCTGTCTGCTCTTTTCGACAATCGCTTTTACCTCCTGTTCCATTTGATATTGACGCACAAGGGCGTCGTATGCGTTGACGGTCTGATAGGGGCGCTCCTTGGGGCGCAGAAAGCAGCTTTCTATGATCTGCCGCCCTACCACTTCAAGGGGCTGCCCGTTCTTCTCATACACCCCAAACAGAAAGCCGGGGAGCATGACAACGATCATCACCATTGCCGCAGCCGTCGTCCCGATGCCGCCTTTGAGCAAAAAGAAAAGCGGCACTCCCATGAGCGCCGCCAGCCCAAAACAAATAAGCTGCCGCTTTGTCAAATTGAAAAGCACCTTGGATTTGATTTTCGTCAAATCCTTTGGCACGTTTACATAGGCCATGCGCTAACTCCTTTCCGCAAGCGTAATATCGCTTGCAATTTCATTGCCCCATGCGTCCCAGCCCGGCGTTTTCTGCCGGGCGAACAGCTCCACGCGGGGCAGATTGCCCATGAGCGCAAGAATCTTGTCCCGCGCTTCATCCGGCTTTTTACTGTGCTGCTCAATGGGACTGATGATAAACTGATGTACGCCTGCCGACTGCCGTTTGGGTTTGCCCTTGGTCGCCAGCAGACAGATTTCCGCATTGCTGCGTGTCCAGTAGCCCATGCCGTAAAACCATGACGGGCTTTTGCGGTTGCGTTTGAGCCAGACGAACGCCACGGTTTTATACCGAAAGCCCCATGTGCGGATCAGTCGCAGGGCTTCGGGAAGCTGCGGAAAGGTCTCCCAGAGGAACAGGGCGCAGTCTTTCGCCGCCAGCTCCGGCACAGGCAGAGCGCAAAGCTCGTCAATGCTCATAGTGGGATAGTGATTTTCCGCCGCGCCCTGCACCTTTCGCTGCTCATAGCGCCACGGCGGGTCTGCGTAAATAATGTTGTACGTTCCGATAGGCAATCCCTCCGTCAATGGGCGCTGAACACGGCCTTTGCCATACTGCCCGTTTTGAACAGGCAGAAGCACAGCAGCACCGTATAGCCCATTGCCAGCCAGATTGCGCCGGACACGTCGCCCGTCGCGGAAATGCTCTGGATCAGAACCGAGTAAATGCCCACGACCACCATAATCAAGAACGCCTGAAAGCCCAGCGCCAGCAGAGATTTCAGATAATTTTGCCCGACATTGCGCCATTCTCCGTTTGTCATGGTAGCAAGCGGGATGGGGCCCAGCGAGGTCACAAGATATATTTCAATCATTCTCCCGTAGACCACCAGCATAATGCAGATGGAAAGAATGTTCATCGTCAGCCCGACAAACAGGGATTGAAACCACAGTCCAATCAGTCCGCCAAGGCTCATAGCTTCCAGCGACGTTTGCAGATCGCCCACAAGGGAATCTATGTCAATGCTGGTATTGCCGATTATCACGCCTGCGCTCTGATTGACGACCTGCTGCGCCGCGTCAAAAACGCCCATGACGATATTCCAAGTGTTCGTGACGATTAGGACAGCCGCGTAGGTTTTGAACACCCATTTGAAGAACATAAAGGTGTCAATGTCGTGCAGATTATTTTTCTCTGTCACCATCTGGATCAGCTCGTAGGTCATTACAAATGCGAGAATTGCACCCGCAATCGGGATAATGACGGATTCGGACAGGTTGCGGATCATATTGAAAATGCCGGAGTTCCAGCCCTGCGGCGTCGCTCCGACATCAGCGGCAATTTCACCCACCTTTGTATTCACCGTATCGAACAGCCCCGACAGGTTGCCGATGATTCCGTCGATCAGAACGCCCTTAAACCATTCCTCCAGCCAATCAATAATCAAAAGGCAGCACCTCCTTTCCCGCGCCGCCCCCGGTTAGGGGGACGGCGCGGCGGTGTATTTCAGAATCGGTTAGCTGAACAGGCCGGAGAGCAGCGGGACAAGAACGCCGCCAATCAGGGCAACTCCGCCGCCCGCCATCAACTGTTTCATGCCCTGGCTTTTGGCACCGGGGTTGTCCGAGCCATAGCCCTCCAAGAGGTTAATCACACCCCAAATGCCAAGGCCTGCGCCGAGCGCGATCACGAGGGTCTGCAAAACATCAACTGCACTATTGAAAAATGCCATATTCGTACCTCCATAAAATCATGTTGAGTTGTTGTGTGTAGGAAAATCGCAGCCGTTTTCTCCGGCTGCGGCATCGGAAGTATCGTCGTTCTGGGCGAAGTGCTGCTCTGTCCATTCGTACAGGGCGAGTGCATACAGCCTGTCATGCGACATCATAAGGCGGTAGGCTACATCCTGCGAAACCGCTTCAATGTCAATATCTGTGTAGGGAACACCGCGCCTGTCACAATCCTGCATCTGCTCCAAAAGAGCAAGACCGCAGAGAATATTGCAGCCAATCTTTTCCCACTTGCGCATACATTCCATAAATGCCTGATAATTCGAGAGTTCCATAAACAGCTCCTTTTGCCGCGTTATTCTGCGGCGGTAAAATCAGCGTCCTCGTCGGACAACTCAATCTCATAGAGGTCAAACGGTTCCTCCGGCGCAATCACCGCCGAGGGATGTTTCTTCTTTTTTCGCTGCACCCGAATGTAGCGTTCTACATCAAAGGTGTTCTTCTTGTCGGCGTCGGACAGGTACTTATAGCGCGGGTGCTTGGTGATGTCGTACTTCTTGGAGAAGAACGGACGCACACCGCGTAGCTGCAAGATACACATTCCGCCGTCCATCGTTGCGATTTCGTCCTGCGTCATCAGCTCCTTTCCTAATTTTTGATAATTTAAGCCGTGGGAGATTTCCTTGCCCCGATTCTCTGAGGTATTGAAGCTGTCGATGGTTTCCTTGCCCAATATCTCCGAGATTTCTTTCAGGGTGGTTTTCTCCTTACCGCCTAAAAACAGCATGGTGTCGCAGTTGCCGACAATCGTATCGGCGTTATCCCGATAGATCGCTTTGAGCTGGCTTTGCGACTGCAAAATAATAGAAGCCGATATTTCACGGCTTCGGATGGTGGCAATTAACTTGTCAAACTGTGGGATTTGTCCAATGTTGGCAAACTCGTCGAGGATGAACCTCACATGGACGGGCAGCCGCCCGCCGTACACATCGTCGGCCTTATCGCACAGCAGATTTGTGAGCTGGGATTGCAGAATGGCAATGACAAAGTTAAAGGTCGAATCGGTGTCACTCATAATGAGGAACAGCGCCGTTTTCTTATCTCCAATGGTATCAAGCTCCATTTCGTCATACGCCATCAGGTCGCGCAGCTCCTTGATGTCAAAGGGCGCAAGCCTTGCGCCGCAGGAAATCAAGATGCTTTTGGCGGTTTTGCCCGCAGCCAATTTATATTTGCGGTACTGCTTCACGGCAAAATGCTCCGGCTCGCGTTCCTCCAATCGGTCAAACAGAAGATCCACGGGATTTTTATAATCCTCGTCGTCCTCGCGGGTATCGCTGGCATTTATCATGTCAAGCAGGGTGATGAAGTTCTTTTCTTCCTCCGGCGCTTCGTAGTGGATATAGCCGATCAGCGCCGTGTAATAAAGACGCTCCGCTTTCACCCAAAAATCTTCGGTGCTTTGTGCGCCCTCACCCTTGGTATTGACAATGATGGTATTGACCAGTTTCAAAATGTCTTTCTCCGTGCGCAAATACGCAAAGGGGTTGTAGTGCATACTCTTGGAAAAGTTGATAGTGTTGAGAACGGCAATGCGGTATTTTGCCCGCTGCAAAAGCTGTCCCACTTCGCAAATCAGGCTGCCTTTGGGGTCAGTAATGACATACGAGCTGTGAAGCTGCATGATATTGGGCTTGCAGAAAAACCGTGTTTTGCCGCTGCCAGAGCCGCCGATGACAAGAATATTCTTGTTTCTTGCGTTCTTCGGGTCTTTGGGGCGGTTGGACATCATCAGCCGTTCCGTCTGTGTCAGCAGCACATTGTTGTCAAAGACGGGATCAATGAACGGCTTGATGTCTGCCGCTGTACCCCAACGCGCCGTGCCGTACTCCATGCCCTTGCGGTATTTCTTGGCGTTTTTCTGCTTGGAGTAGACCACCAGCCGGATAATCACGGCTGCGGCAAGCCCAATCAGCAGATCGGTGGGATGGAAGCTGGGGGCGGCGCTGGCAAAGGCAGCGGAGAAGCCCTGCCCGATATGCAGCAGCTTTGCAGATATATCCGCACCCTGCGCCAGCCGGAACGCCTGTCCGACCTTTCCAAACAGATAGATAAAGGCGAGATACGGAAGATGGAGTATGATTTGCTTTTTGATTTCCGGCTTCATCGGTCGATCCCCCTGTCCATATTTTTCACCTTGTCCCGCTTGGCGGTCTGCGCGGCTTCGGCTTTCTTCTCGGCAAGGTCGCGCCGCACAGAGGGCTTGCGCTCCTTGTCCAGCTTTTTCTTGGAAAACTCCCGAAACGCTGCCGTCAGCACGTCCGCGTCCCGTCCCTTGAAAAACACAAGGTATCGGTCATCTGCCTTTTTCAGCGCAAAGTCAATGCCGTATTTCTTCGCCGTGCTTTCAAAGGCTTTGATATTCGCATCGGTGATTTCGATATTGGAAACGCCCGTGCCGTGCCGCATAAGCTGTTTCAGCGTTTGCTTGCCGCGATGGGGCGTGTCCCTTGCCTTGCGGTAGAGCTGCAAGAGCTTCCGCAGCGCGGCTTGCAGCACCTTTCCGTCCAGCTTTGCCGTCTTGATTGCAAGCGCAATCGTCTTTCGGGTTACTTCTTCCTGCAACGGTTATCACTCCTTTCGATTTTTCTGCCGCAGTCAGGGCGGGCGCACCCGCCAGATCAGCCATATTCTCATAGGCTTTCGTCCGGCGAACAGGAATAGTCCGGGATGCCCGATTTCGGCTTGCCCCAATCAGGGCTTGCCATGTCGTGCGCGACGAGGGCGGTATAGTAGTTGTCGATGGTGGACGGAGCGTTGAACAGCACCGCCCGCAGATATTGCTTGATGTTGCGGATCTTCGTGGTGTTCTCCCGCATACAGTCCATGACAAACTCGATGTGGCTGCTGTTCAGCTTCAAGAATTTACTCTTTACCAGCTCGGCGGGGTAATCGTCGCCAGCGATGCGGAGCGTCTTTCGCGCAGAGCAGACAGTTTCCAGCATGAGGTCTACGATCTCGTCCAAACGCTCCTTGTCCATTTTGGGGTCCTGCGTGAGCGTGTCATACTCGATATTCTCCATGATGATTTCACGGTAAATATCTACGGCACTCTGTTTGAACGCTTCCGTTCCTTTCCGTTCCGGCGCAGCCCTGCAAGGTGAGGGGTCAGGGGAAAGGATAGGAAAGGAATCGGTACTTGATAGATCCGTAATTGATTTTTCTTTCTTTGATAAGTTAGTTCTTGATCTATCTTTATTTAATTGCGTTGGATTTTCCGACGTCGGATTATCCGTTGTCGGATTTTCCAATATCGGGTTATCCGCTGTTGGATTTTCCAATACCGGGCAATCCAATTCCGGCGGCTGCGGCTGTTCGTAAATGGTGTACTCGATAGAGGTCATTTTGCCTTTCTCGTCGCGTCCCTGCCGCCTTGTGATATATCCGGCTTTTTCAAGCTCCCAAACGGCGGTACGGATAGCGTCGATACTTTCCCGGTTGATGTAGGACAGCCCCGCAAGGGTGTAGTCCCAATCCTCCGGCAAGGACAGCATTTGAGATAACAGCCCCTTTGCCTTTAAGGAAAGCTCCTTATTGCGTAAGTGGTGGTTGCTCATTACGGTGTAGCCTGTGTTGCGCTCCACACGGAATACTGCCATAGCTTCATCACTCCTTTGCTTTGGATTTGTTACGCAGTAGAACGGTGATTTTGAGGGTTTAGGTATAAATCCCTTGCTGCGTGAAAAACACACCCACAAAGCCGCTTATAGCAAGGCTTTTTCTGCCCCTACTGCGTAACAAAGGGCATGAAAAAAGCGGCGTTCCTGTTCTTCCGTGTGGAAGTGGGAAACGCCGCTTGTGCGGTGCAATATTTAGTTGTAGTACAAACCATGCTTGTCCGTTGTCCGAAAAACCTTGATTTTACTGTGTTTCAAAAAGTATCGTTATCTAACCTCATCTTTATCTGCGTATGATTTCTGCGCTTATTATTATTTGGCTATCCTTACGTACCGTGAAATATGAGCTTGTCAGCGATCCCACCGCATCAAGATATTTATGGTATCTTTATTATCTTCCCATGCTGTTTATTCCGCTGTTCGGAGTGTTTATCGCCATGACGTTGGGGAAATCCGAAAACTACCGCCTTACGAAAAGAACGGGTATGCTTGCGATTATCCCGTCGGTGCTTTTCTTATTTGTCATTACAAACGACCTGCACCAATTTGTGTTTGCATTCAACGGTGCTCCGAGTAATCCGAGCAACGGCTTTACACATCAACCGATTTACTATGCCTGCCTCGTGTGGATAGTCGGCTGTATGACCTTTACATTGACCTGCCTGTTCAAGAAAAGCCGTATTCCCTACGGCGACAAAAGGCGGCTGACTCCGTTTTTGTTCGGCTGTGCAATTGTTCTGTACGGTCTTTTATACCTGTTGGGCTTTGGGTTTATACGCCGTTGGCTCGGAGATATGAACGTAACCTTTTGCCTTTTATATGCGGCGATTTACGAAAGCTGTATTCAATGCAGAATGATACAGTCGAACGACAACTATGATGAGCTGTTCCGCATTTCGGGAATAGGCAGCTACATAGCCGACAGCGACGGCAATATCATTTTACGCTCCGACAGCGCAGAAAATATCGCAGAGCTTCCCCTCCTCGAAAAGCCCGTTATATATCACGGAAATATGCGTGTCTCCTCCGCAAAAATAAGCGGCGGATACGTTGTTTGGCAAACGGACGTCGGCAGGCTTATGGCGTTACAAAAAAGGCTTGACGTTACACGGAGAGAGCTTGAGGAAAATAAAAAGGCTCTTGAAGAAGCGTACCGTGTAAAAAAGGAGCTGAACGAGCTTCGTGAGAAAAACCGAATATACGACACGCTTGAAATTAAGGCGAAAAAGCAGAGCGACTCCTTGAGTGCTATGCTTGAAAGCTGCAAAACCGCAGACGAGGCAGAGGCAACACGGCTTTTCAAAAAAATTACCGTTATCGGCTCATATATCAAGCGATTTGCAAACCTGAATTTCCTCGGTGCAGAGTATGAACTGCTTCCGAAACAGGAAATACGCCTCACGTTTGATGAAACTGTGCGAGCTTTGAGCTTCTATGGCGCACAGGCGGCGGCTATATATCAGATGACAAAGCCTATGAGTTGCGACGCCGCAATTTTCTTCTATGAATTTTTGGAAAACGTCATTGAAAAGGCTCTCGACGGCTTGCAGTCGATTGTAATTACCGTTTTTGACGGCCAAATGCGATTGTCGGTTGAATGTGATACCGATTTTTCCGAATTTATCTCCGAGCGTTGCTCTGTTGTTTTTGAGGACGGCTCGTGGCTTATAACAGTACGTTACGGAGGTGACAGTGATGCCTAAAATAAAGTTGTTGCGCCGAAATGCAGTAAAAGAGGGCTTTGACAGGCTGCCGCTTGCCGTTTGCTTTTTCAATACAAAGGGTATTCCCGTTTTGTGCAATTTGCAGATGTACCGCCTGAGCCGATATTTGCTCGGAAGCGATTTGCAGTATCTCGGCGAAATGGAAATGGCTTTGAATTCGCCGCCGACGGGCGTTACGCCGACAGAACGCACGGAAAGCACCTATATTTTCCCCGACAAAACGGTGTGGCAGTTTGAAAAAAGCGTTGTTACCGATGGCAAGGGAAGTTCATATATCCGTCTTATGGCGGCTGACGTTACGGAGCTTCACAATGCGTTGCTCATGCAGGAGCAGGAAAACAAGCAGTTGCGAAAAGATGCAATGGAGCTCGCCGAGTTGTCCGAAAATGCGCAGGCAGTTGCACGTGAAAAGGAACGGCTTTCGGCAAAATCAGCCTTGCACGACAGCCTTGCCGCTTGCCTTACCGTTACAAAGCAGTATGTCGGCGGAAATCTCAAAAGCGTATCCCGAGAGCAGATTATAAGCGAGTGGGAGCACAGTATCGCCTTTCGCAATATGGGTAAAATGACCGCAAAGGAGCGACTTTTATCGCAGGCTGAAAAAAGCGGAATTAAATTGAGAGCCGACGGCGTGAAATTGCCCGACGAATATTCGGATATTTTGTATTCCGCAATAGTCGTAACGTTGAACAATGCCGTGCAGTATGCGAAAGCGACGGAGCTTCATATAACCGTAACGCAAGGCGAAAATTATTATATTATTTCAATCAGAAATGACGGCATATCTCCCGAAAAGGAGATTGTCGAGGGCGGAGGACTTACAAACCTGCGCCGCAAGGTCGAAAAAACGGGCGGATATATGCGTGTGCAGAGCTTACCCGACTTTGTACTGCGTATAGGCGTGCCGAAGCTGTAAATATCATAGGGGGTATTTATGAAAAAGGTATTGATAGTCGAGGATCAGGCACTTGCAAGGAGCTATCTTATTTCCTGCGTTGAAAAATGTGCCGATTGCGAGGTTGCGTGTGCGTTGACCTGCGCCGAAACAGCACCCCAAAAATGTGACGAGGGCGATATTGCGCTTGTGCTTATGGATATTTGTACGGAGCGAGACTCGGACGGTCTTGCCGCCGCAGAGAAAATTAAAAAAAGGCATCCGAGCATAAAGGTCGTTATGGTTACCTCTATGCTTGAGGGGCGATTTCTTGACAGGGCGAAGCAAATCGGCGCAGACAGCTTTTGGTACAAGGACGCACCCTCGGAGGATTTGGTAAGCGTTATCGAGGGAACGCTTGCAGGCAAGGAATATTGGCCCGACAGTACGCCCCACGTTCAGCTCGGGCGTGCGCTTTCGTGCGATTTATCCGATCAGGAGCTTGAAACCCTGCGTTTACTGTGCGAGGGCAACAGCAATGCGGAAATTGCCGAAAAGCTGAATATTGCGGAGTCGTCGGTACGCACCTATATAAACCGTATGCTTACGAAAACGGGCTATGAAAGCCGCAACCGCTTGGTTATTGCCGCCGTCAGCAAAAGACTTATCGTGCCAAGAAATCAGCTTGACCCATCACAGGAAATATAAAAAACGGCAGTCAAGACTGCGTGTTCACAATTTGTTTACAATTACAGGCTCATTTGTCCTCACTTTTGAGGACAGACAGAGCCTTTTTTATTTGATACAATAAAGTTGCAGGAATATACTTATTTGCCATCGAAGGGAGGGTAGTGCGATGCAGAAAATTATAGTAGATATGCAAAACTTCCTGTTTGCCGATGCGGTTGCGACCGCCTTTGAAAATTCGGATTACGACATTGAGGTCGTAAGTGCCGAAACCCCCGATGATACGGCAGAGCTTTGCAGGCTGTATAAGCCCGAGGTACTGATTATGGAGGTTACGGGCTACCCTCCGTGGCGATTAAGCGAACGGCTGAAGCTTCGGGAAACGGTGCTCTCGGAGTGTCCCGAATGTAAGATTGCTCTTATCGTTGACTCGAACACCGAGAAGCAGACGGCAAAGGCAATCAGAGACGCAAAGAAAAACGGCATAATCGACCAGTTTTTCTACGGCTCTATGACGGCGGAATACTTAATGGATCAAGTGTACGCCATGTAAAAGGTTTACAAAATTACAGTTCATTTCACACTAAAGGGAGGAATCGAGATGAAACCTAAAAGGGCAAGCAAAAAAATAATGAGCGTGTTGCTGACGCTTATTATGCTTATCGGTATGCTTCCGCTTTCGATTATACCGACACAAGCGGCAAGCTATAACCCGTCTCCGAATTGGACGTCAATAAGCAACAAGGACGGAAACTATTTCGGACTCGGTGTTTTGCAAACATTTTTAAGACAACCCGACGTCCAATATTTGAAGCTCACAAGTAACTTGAAATATGTCGGCGACGACGATTACAAATTGAACATAACCGTTAAAGGCGTTAAGCACCTCGACCTGAACGGTCACTCGTTGGTTTACGGTGTTGACAAACGTGATTACTCTTGGTACCACCCTTTCATAACCATAGAAGAGGGTGCGGAGCTTTATATTTACGACTCCGCAGGCAAGGGCGGCTACATTCATTATGAGGGCAAGCTTACCAGCAATGATGATGAAATTCAGCGAACTCTCATAACTGTTAATAAAGGCGGAAAGCTTGTGGTCAACGGCGGACAGCTTGAGGCAGGTCGCTCAAAGCAGATTTACGGCAAATGGTATTCGGAGGATGACGAATACACAGGAAATATCCGCCACCAAATTGTCGGATATGCAGTCAAGATTAACGGAAACGGTACAGCCATAATCAACGGCGGCGAATTCTACGGCAGAGGAAATGATTACGCTGCCATTTACGCCGACGATAATTCAACCCTTATTATCAATGACGCATATATACAGGGTTCGGGCGGTGCACGCGGTATATCATGTCTCAGAGCCAAAAACGTTTCCATTCGCAGTGTGGAAATTGACACAAAAAAGGTTGACCGTTATGCAAAATTCACCTCCTCCGACACGGAAAGTTACAGATACGGCGAATACGGTATGGCAGTCAACGGAAAGTTAAGTGACTATGTTGTAGGCAACGTAAAAATCACACAATCAGACCCGTATGAAAAGAATTTTGCCGGACGCAGAGTTCATCAGTACGCAACCGTTACACCGGCAGAAACACCTGCAAATGTCGGCTTGCAGCTGCAAGACCCCGGTTGGTCAACGTTTTCAACCGACACCACCAACCTCGTTACAGCCGCGGAAAGACGTGTAAGCATCAAGGACGACTTCACACCGCATTACAGCGGCTATGAAACCGAACTGTTCCGAGATTACAACAACAATACGGACTATACGATACTTTCCGAATGGCAGATTTTTGACAAAAACGGCAAAACAGCGGTAAGTAACCATCAGGCCTCTCAAGCCTCAAGCTATGCAGGCTTGGAGAAGTCGATTGATATGCGTAAATTTAAGGCTGTCAACGGCACGGACGCATTAAAGCTCACAAACGGTGAATTGTATGTGCTCCGCCTGACAATTTACGAAATTTGGCGTGGCTACACAAAGCAAATGGCGATAACCCGAACTGCCGAAATGAACTTCGGCGCAGCTCCCGACTTGTCGGGTCTTGACTTCGGTATATCAGCACAGCAGGAAATATCGGGCACAAGTTTCAGCGTTAAAGTTACACCGTCCGAGACAAACGGCGTATTGCCGTACCTGCTCAATCGGTCAATCACATACGGATATGAATTGCCCAACAGCTCGGCAGGCAATGTTTTAATGGAAGAGTGTAGGTATTCCTCAACCTTTGACACCGTTTCTTTCGGTAATTTGCCGACAGGTAAGCAGACTATTGTCGCTCGCTTGCAGGGTAATGACGCTTTCGGCTTCAAGCAGGAATTTACCGCCCGTCAAAACATATTCGTTATGCCTCGAATCAAATTAGGCTTACCAAGCGGACAATGGACATATTCATTACAGGCCGGCGACACATACGATACTATAAGCTATCACGAGCATAGATTGAGAGCCGTCAGCTCCGAAGAGCTTGCAACGGCGGGTCTTACAGGCTCGGCTATATCGTGGGAAATGTGGAACAGCACACAGGGCAAGTGGGTTAATGCCAACAGCGGTATAAGCGGTGTCAGCAAAATGTCCACAGGCGAACTTAAACTTACAGACGGTCGCTCGGGCGCTTACCGTGCAAAGGTTTATTACAACGGTCAGTGGTGGTATTCTCCGCAGGCATTCACCTTTGTCGGCAAGGACTACGGCTCAACGCATAAAATCACGGCAACGGTTGACAGAACGGAAATGGAAAATACAAAAGCAAACTCCGCTACCGTATCAATTATGCCGAACTTCGACGGTGCCGATTGGGGCAAGCGTTGGAGCGCATCTCTTATCATATATGAGGGCAACGTTCCCGCAGAGGCTTATGAGAAATTCAAAAACCACTCGTCTGCAAAGGTTCTTCCCGACGGCGGAATTCGCATAGCCTTCCCTGCATCAAAGCTCACAGCGGACAAAGAACCGTCCGCTCAAAAGCTAAACACATGGTCAATCTTCATTCTTCAAGGGGATAAGATTCCTACGGGCAAATACACCTTTGTTCCCTATGCAGAGGTTGAGAACACAAGCTACTCCGTCAAGGGTACGCCCTTCACGATAACCGTAAACAAGCGTATAACAGGTATGGATATTACGGCGGACGGTCAAAATGCTACCAACGGCAAGGGCACCACGGTTGACGATGCGCCAAAGGTTGTTATGGACACCTCAACCAACAAGATGAGGCTCAACAAGATTTACACACCCATAGACGCAAATCTTCCAAACAAAAATGTTACTACCACTTGGTCATCAAGCAACACGAACATTGCAACCGTTGACTCAAGCGGTGTTGTTACCGCAAAACGTCCCGGTACCGTTACAATAACAATGACCCACAAGGGCAAAATCGGTACGGAGGAAGTAAGCTACACCCGTTATCTAAAGGTAGTTGTTCCCATTGCAGAGGTACAATTCAGCGGCCCCGACTGGTATAAGCAGATAGGTAAAACCTACAAGGACGTTCAGCTGAACATTACAAAGGTACGCTGTACCAACGGCGAATGGCTTGACGGCTCAACCTATTTGACGAGTAAGCTCATTTCAAAGGGTACAAGAGACGGAAGCAACACCTCTGTCGGCAGCGTTTATAATGATAAGGTTGCCTACAACGACAACTATCTCATTTACTACGAGCTGACCCCGAAACAGGGCTATCAGTTCCAGCTCAAGGAAGCTACGGAATCCGGTGATTACTATATCACTAACGATATGAAGCTTAAAATTACCCGAGTAGACTCAACCGATATGAATACCGCCGCAAATCAAGGCTATTTCGCTTTGAACTACAACGGACACTACTATGTACCCAGATATGACACGCAGGAATCATATCAGGCTCACAACTGCGGTATTTCAATCACAGAGGATCTCCCCTGCCTGCGTGACCCGTCGGCTGTGTATATCGACACGGTTGCGGTTGAAACAGACGAGCCGAAGGAGGGCGACCTTCGTTACGGCGGAGAAATCCCCGAAAGCGACGACGAGCTTCAAAAGTTGGGCAGCCGTCCCAATATGATAAACGCTCGCATAATTACATTGATGGGCGAAAAGGCGGCAGACGGTCAGGATTTAATCGGTCTTACCAGCAGTATAAACTATAAGCTCAACACTCCGCTTGTGGGCGGCGGTACTCCCTTTACGCCGCTTGCGGAGGGTGAGGCTTCCAACAGCAACTACGGTACTGAATACATTGATGTTCTTTTCGAAACAGGTGCAGACGGCTATCCGACAATCAGCCGTACAAACCTTGAAAACACACGTTATGAAGCGGCGACCTACGCTCACTCTCTCAGGCTTTTTGCAGGCAACACGGGACAGGACGGCAAAACCTACTACTTCGCCCCTGATGTTAAGCTGATAATCAACGGCAGAGAGGTACAGCTTATAGACAAGGACGGCACAAGCAGCGGATATTACAATGCTTCCGACATAACGGCAACCTACTATGTAACAGCCGACCCGAGGCCTGCATTCGTAAACGGTACGGTATCGGGACTTACGGCACCCACAACAGACGAAATCCCTGCGACGACAGATGACCTTAGCGTAATCGGAACGGACTCAAAGGGTGCTACCACGGATAAAATGTACGCTTCGGGTCTTGTTTGGTTCATTGACAAGAACGGAAACGGAAAATGGGATGAGGGCGAAACCTGTACCGCAGGCAACGGTCTTGCCGACGACGGAAAATTCTTAGGCGGTAAGGATTACAGCGCATATGTAATGCTCTCCGCCGAAGCAGAGGACGGACGAATAGACAACACGGCGTTCACTCTCAAATTAAGCGACGTCGCAACACCCCTGAGCACAACCGAAGCAAAGGGCGCTTACAAATTCCCGAAAACGCAGTATATTCCGCCTGTGCTCAAGTTGACGGCTACAGGCACTCAATTAGGTGCTAAAATCGACAAGGCATTGGGTACGGAAAACTTCGCAGGCTTCGTTTACGGAGTTGACACGCTCAAAACAGGCACGGCACTTGCCGACTGCCTGACCGCAGACCTCGGCTTGGTTGAGGTTACCGCTAACGCTAACGGCGTATTGTCAACAGGCGCTTCAATTCTCCTGAAGGATAAGGAGAAAAAGGTTTATGAGACCTACTCATACGTTTACTTCGGAGATATTAACGGAGACGGTGCGATTGACGCATTCGACGCATTTGCGATAGACAAGAGCATAAACAATCACTCAACGCTCGGCGACGCCTCCGCAGTAGCGGCAGACGTCAACGCAGACGGCGAAATCACAATCGCAGATATATCCTTGATTATGAGTGCTTCCGTCAGCAGCGAGGATATAATTTCACAGGCAAGATAACTGACATTTGAACCTTGTCGGTTATCGGGTAAAAACGAGGGTGTCGGGCAAGCTGCTCGGCACCCTTTGAAATTGTAAAAATTTTGATTTGAAAATGCACGAATAAAACGGCAAAACCTGCACAAGCTATAATATCATCTATGGGAGGTGACATTATGGAAAATACAGGCGTTAAGTGCGACGTATGCGAGTGTGTGTACAACACCGACGGCTGCGGCTGTAACAAGACCGTCATTGAGGTAACTCACGACTGCTCATGCACAAATGAAAAGGTGCAAAACCCTCATTTCTGCAAGAGCTATGAAATGAAGTAATCAATGAACGCAAAAAAACGGAATGTGAAACTCAAATTTCACATTCCGTTTTGTTCATTTTACGGCTTTTTGCCGTTTTCGTTCCTTTTTGAGAGCGTACACGTCGAGCAATCGCCCGAACAGCCTACGCATTTGCCTTTTTTTCGACATTTTACGATATAAATAATTGCCGCCGCAACCGCTATCGCCAAAATCGAAATTACGATAATATCTGCCCTGCTCATACTATAAGACTTCCTATGCTATACACTATAAACGCCGCAAGATACGCTACCGCACATTGCATAAACACAACTCCGACGGTTTTTGCCCGTGAGCCGAGTTCCTTTTTAATTGTTGCGACAGCCGCTACGCACGGTGTATAAAGAAGCGTAAACACAAGGAAGCTGACAGCCGAAAGTCCGTTGAAGATACTCGGAAGAACAGATCCGAGCTCTGCCGTGCCCGTGTTCATAAGCACCGACAGGGTACTTACAACAGCCTCTTTTGCCGTAAAGCCCGAAATCAAAGCCGTTACAGCTCGCCAATCGCCAAATCCAAGCGGTGTGAATATGGGAGCTATAAATTTGCCCACCATAGCAAGCAAGCTGTCTGCGCTGTCATCAACGACATTGAGCCTTGTATCAAACGACTGCAAGAACCAAATTATAATCGTCGCAAGGAAAATTACCGTAAACGCTCTTTGCAGGAAATCACGTGCCTTTTCCCACAAAAGCAGGAAAACGCTTTTCGGCGACGGCATACGGTAATTCGGAAGCTCCATTACAAACGGTACGGGCTCGCCCTTGAAAGCGGTCTTTTTGAGTATCAAAGCCACGATTATACCGAGCACGATGCCCGTTACATAAAGTCCTATCATAACAAGTGCACGGTATTTTGCGAAAAATGCCGCCGTAAACACCGCATATATCGGAATTTTCGCCGAGCAGCTCATATAAGGCGTTAAAAGTATTGTCATTTTACGGTCACGGTCAGACGAAAGAGTCCTCGTTGACATTATTGCGGGAACGGAACAGCCGAAGCCGATAAGCATCGGTACAAAGCTTCTGCCCGAAAGTCCTATCTTTCGAAGAAGCTTGTCCATAACAAAAGCAACTCTTGCCATATATCCCGTGTCCTCAAGTATCGACAGGAAGAAAAACAGCGTAACGATTATCGGCAAGAAGCTCAAAACACTTCCCACGCCTGCGAATATGCCGTCGATAATCAGGCTGTGCACAACGGGGTTAATTCCGTATGCCGTAAGCCCTTTATCGCACAAATTTGTAAGAGCGTCTATGCCGAGTGAAAGCAAGTCCGAAAGCCTTGAGCCGATAACGTTAAATGTAAGCCAGAACACAAGGAACATAACGCCGAAGAACACCGGCAGGGCGGTATATTTTCCCGTAAGCACCTCGTCCATTTTAACGCTTCGCTTATGCTCACGGCTCTCCTTACATTTTACGACCGACTGTGTCACGGATTTTTCAATAAACGTATAGCGCATATCGGCAAGAGCAGCGTTGCGGTCAAGACCCGTATCATGCTCCATTTCAACTATGCTGTGTTCAATGAGTTCTCTCTCGTTTTTGTCAAGTTCAAGCCTGTCGGCAAAGTATTCGTCGTCGCCCTCGATAAGCTTTGTAGCGCAAAATCTCGGCGGAACGGATATATTGCGTGCGTGATCCTCAATTACATGCGCAACTGCGTGAATACAGCGGTGCACGGGACCGTCCGAACAGAAGTCTATCCTCTTTGGCAAAATGCGATTTTTCGCAACATACACCATTTTATCCGAAAGCTCGGAAACGCCCTCGTTCTTTGCTGCGCTTATCGGGATTACGGGAACGCCGAGGCTCTCGCTGAGCTTTTTAACATCAACCGTGCCGCCGTTCGCCCTGACCTCGTCCATCATATTGAGTGCCACGACCATCGGCAAATTAAGCTCCAAAAGCTGCAACGTCAAATAAAGATTTCTCTCAATATTCGTAGCGTCAACTATATTGATTATACCGTCGGGCTTTCCGTCAAGTATAAAATCCCGTGAAACTATTTCCTCCTGCGTATAAGGTCTTATCGAGTAAATACCCGGAAGATCGACAACAGAGCAATTTTTCGTGCCCTTAATGTCGCCCATTTTCTGATCGACCGTAACACCCGGAAAATTGCCGACGTGTTGATTTGAGCCTGTCAGCGCATTAAAAAGTGTCGTTTTGCCACAGTTTTGGTTACCTGCAAGTGCAAATATCATTTATAGTCTGTACCTTTCATATATAATTATATCTTTTCAACCTCTATAAGTCTTGCGTCCGCTTTTCGAAGCGTAAGCTCATAGCCTCGCACCCTTATTTCTATCGGGTCGCCCATAGGTGCGGTTTTTTGAAGAGTTACGGCTGTGTGCGGAATAAGTCCCATATCGAGAAAACGCAGCCTGAGTGCACCCTCTCCGCCCACGGTTTTTATAATCGCCGTTTCTCCGTTTTTAAGCATATCAAGAGTCATTTTCATTCCCCCGAAACCTTGTAAATTTTGCTTTCTTATTATTGTATAATGTTAGCACAGCCCCACTTTTATTGTCAACAGTTAAAGCTATATTTCAAATCAAAAATATCGAACAGACGGCAGACGGATTTTTGTCGTCAAAATTATTTCTAATTATGAGAAAAATTCATCTACTCCGTCAATAAATAAGCGGCTTATGGAAAATTTCATATTTATTTGGTATAATAAAACCCAACCCTGACAAACAACATAAGTTTTATTTGACTCTACGGTTCGTTTGGTGCATTTGTTGTATTTTTATGCTATGATTCTTGCGAAAGGAGATGTGGTTTATGAACCAAGAAAAAACAGGGAAATTTATCGCCGAGCTTCGCAAAGAAAGCAATATGACACAAATAGAATTAGCCAACAAATTAGGCGTAACCGACAGAGCCGTTTCCAAATGGGAAAACGGTCGAGGCCTTCCGGATGTTTCACTATTCGAACCGCTTTGCAAAGAATTTAATATATCCGTAAATGAATTGCTAAAAGGAGAAAAAATAAAAGAAACCGACGCAGAACATTTATCGGCAGAAACTATGATTAGCTATAACAAATATATTAAACGAAAAGAAAAACAAAAGATGTTTCTTTTACTAATCATAATTGCAATTGTTTTATGTGCTTTCCTAACAACAGCAATACTGTCTTTTAACAAAACCTTCTTCAAAACAAAATATACTTCTGATTTTATTAACGGTATTGCCATTCCAATTCCTAAATATTCTTATTATAGAGAAACAGGCGGAATGTATGCATACACCACAAAATTAAAAACACTAAAACAACCTGACGAAGTTAATGTTTTTATTGATAGCTATTTACGGTCTTTGGAAAAGATAGAATATGGCAATGAAATTTATTATTATGACCAAGAAAACGATTTCACGATATTGCAATATAAAATAAACAATGCCGGTAAAAGCTTTGTTAATACAATCTATATAACATACGCAGAAGGCAGGATTGAAAGTTAAAGCCTCATTTCATTCACAGCAGAACTAAGACCACCTACCGTTTGGTAAGTGGTCTTTTATATTATATATGGCATTAGCAAATGCAAAGATTTTTGGTTGTTTATCAGAAGGCAGATATTATTTTACCGAAACATTCAACTTGCGTAAATCCGTAGAAACAAGCTTGATTTCAGGTGTGAATTTTACATTACCCTTATTATTTACAACAACATTCACATTTTCGTTATCGCAATTTACATCAAACTCTAATTTTACGCAATTGTTTTTTAAGTATTCAAAAGATTCGCCGTCATCATTAAAATAACGGGCTGTAAATTTGCCGTTTTTAACAGGATAAACGGTAAAAACGACTTTTTCTGCTGATTTGTATGAGCACTCGCCCTCATCAACGGGAAAAACAGAGCCGGAACGAATAAAATAAGGCACAGGCTTATCCGGCGGCAAATCGACCTTTACCGTGCTTTCGCCGCAATAAAGCTTTCCTGTTTCATTCAGATACCAATCGTCTCCCTTTGGCAGGTAAACAGACACCTGAGCTACACCCTCATCAAGCACGCAGGCTGCCAAAACATCCCTGCCGAGCATAAACGCATCGGTATTTACGTCAATATTTTCATCATCGTAATAAATATAAGGCGGAGCTTGCACGGGGACATCATTTTCCACGCTGTTATAAGCACAATTATATAAATAAGGTATCAGGCTTTTGCGTTGTCTTAAAATCGCCTTTGCACCGCACAAGCCGCTTTCATAGCTCCACGGCATAGTAGCAGAGCCGTCGCCGTTCCAAGAATGAATTGTAAAGCGTGGCTCAAAAACGCCGTGCTGCATCCATCTTAAAAGCAATTCTTCAGAAGGCATTTCGCCTGAAAAGCCGCCCAAATCGTGACCGTAAAAATAAAAGCCTGAAAGGGACATTGTCATTCCCACATAATGGCAAAAACGCAAATCGTGAAACGAAGTAAAATTATCGCCGGACCAGGTTTGCGCCAAGCGTCTGACACCGCTGTTTCCGCTTCTCGTAGATAAAAACGGACGCTTCTCGGGATATTTTTTCATTTGCGCCTTGTAAGAAGATAATACCATTAAATAAGTTAATATCGGACGAATTCTGCACGCAGAAGCTTTTTCGCCAAAGCCTGCGGCAACAGCGTCGGTTGCCTTAATATCAAACTCGTTATTATCATTCCATGTAGCGTCAATTCCGAAATCAAGCAGCTTTTCGGTTACCTGACTGCCCCAAAAATCGAAGGCGTCGGAATTTGTAAAGTCCAAATAACTGCCCACGCCGTCCCAAAACTGCGTTACATAGGGTGTTCCGTCTGCATTTTTAACGAAAAATCCTTTTTCTGCCAACTCATCATACATTGGATGCGAGGTCAAAAAAGCAGGTTTGATATTCGGAATTAAATGTATCCCTGCATTATTATAATCGGCAACGAATTTTTTGGGATCGGGGAACTTATCGTAATTCCAATTAAAAACGCAACGCAAATTCCCTATTGAGGTATATCCCGATGAAAGATAAAATCCGCCGCAGCTCAAATCAAGGTCTTTAATTTTATCCAAAAAGCCCTGCATCTGATTTTGTGCGTCAGGCGCATCGGTATATGCCATTGTGCTGCCGCAATAATCAAAGCTCCACTTAGGCGGAAAAGCCTGCTTGCCGCACAAGCGAGCATATTGCTGTAAAACAGAAAGCTTGCTTCCGAAAAAGACATAATAAACCAAGCAATCGTCATCCGTCTTAAAATACTTGAAATGGCAGTAATAATTATTGATTTCCCTGCCCAAATCAACAAAAGAGGTGTCTGTTGTATCGTAATAAATACCGTAAGCACCAACAGAATTTTCGCAAATGTAAAACGGAACGTGCTTGTACAGAGGATCTGTTTTTTCTGCGTCAAAGCCCATACTGTCCGCCGTTTCAACACGGTAAACCTGACCCGCTTTATTTATCAGACCGCTTTTGTCGCCAAGTCCGAAAATATGCTCGTCATCTTCTCTGGTAATATAATGATAAGACCCGTTTCCGAATTCGCCTTCAAAATTATAGGCAAGCGGTGCTCTGTCTGCGAACAAAAGCTTCGACTCTTTACTGTAAGACAAAATAAAATTATTCAAATCAAGGTCAACGGTAACGCCGCAATCAAGAACAAATTTCTCTTTATTTTCAAATTTCTCTACAACAGGCGCAACACAGTCAAATCCGTCCACGGATAATCTGCTTCTGCCGAGAGAGGATAGGTTGTTATTCGGATTTACGGTAAAGGTCGGCAGCATTTCGGCGTTGTCGTTAAAAACAGCCACACGCAAAGCACTGCCGCTTATGAAATCAATGTTGATATTAACGTTATCGCACTTATATTCACGGTGCGTTTCGTTTTCGTTTGTAAGCTTAAAAATATGATTAAATCTCATTATATTGATGCTCCGCCAATAAATGTATTTTTCAAAAGCTGTGGAGTATTCCAACGTGCCGGCCTTGTGTTTTCACAAAAAGTCATAACCTTAGCCGTGCCGGGCTTCCACCTCGGTATTTCATTGCAATTGGGATTTCCGTTTTTTGCAAAAGCAATAAAGGATTTTGCAAGCTGATTTGAAATTTCATAATCAACAGCCTCAAAAGGCCGCCAATTTTTATCAAGAGTTGAAAAAGCATAAAGCAAATCGCTTGAATGCCAAGCGCCCTTTTCATCGCCCGGCAAGCTGCGTGCAAAATAATAAATATAGCAATCGCTGTTTTTATCACAGGAAACCCATTTTTTATCGACAGCCTGCAAAACGGCAGGCACCATATCATTTTTTGTAACACCGATAATTTTAGGCATTTGAGGAATTGTCCTGTTGTTAAAATTCGACTGCGTAATTATTTTTCCGTCACAGACCGGCAGAGTATAAAGCATACTTTTGAGCTTTTCCTCCTTGCACGCCTTATCCCAAGCACGATAGAGCACCTCTTTATCCGCTTTTTTCAATTCGGCTATACTTTTAACTCCTGCATTTTCAACAATCTTATCCCAAAAAGCTCTTGTTTTTTCAGGGGTCAGGGGTTTTGCGAGGAAACGCTGTAAACCGCCGCCGCTCATCATTATCGCTCCGGAAAACCAACCTTTGCAAAGCGGATTTGAAAGATGAATGTCAACGCTCATCGCCCCTGCGCTTTGACCTGAAAGCACAATATTATTCGGGTTTCCGCCGAAAGCTTCAATATTTTCCCTAACCCATTTAATTGCGGCATATTGGTCAAAAAGTCCGAAATTACCGCAAACTCCGTTTTCATCGGTTAAATCAGGGTGTGAGCAAAAGCCGAAGGCATTAAGCCTGTAATTCATCGCAACGAAAATCACGCCGTTTTTTGCAAAATTTTCGCCGTTGATATGCGCCTCGTTTGAGCTTCCGCCTGTAAAGCTGCCGCCGTGAATAAAAATTAAAACAGGACAGTTTTTCGCCTCTTTAGGCACATATATATTCAAAAATTGGCAATCCTCGCTGTATGTAAACGCCAAACCGTCTCTGAATTCATAATGATAAAAAGGATTAACCGTAGCATCATCATCAAACCCACGGTGCTGATATGAGCACTCCTTAAAGCAAGTTGCATCAAAAACACCCTGCCACTTTTCAATCACCTGAGGATATTCCCAACGCTTGGCATTTGCGTACTTTATGCCCCTGAATTCAAAGCAATTTTCGCCGTCTATGCCTTGAATTTTTCCGCATTTTGTTTGCAATTCGACTGTTTTCATAAAATTATGCCCCTAAGTATATCAATCGTTTTTATTGCCGTAAAGCTGCTTGTGCAAATCCTCGATTTCCGATTTGCCCAGCTTATAGCAAAATGTCGTCAAAATAAACATAAGCAAAAGAATAACCGACGGCACTATTGTTGCCGCATCAAACATTTTCGTTAAAACCTGCTGCGATTGTACGGCTTGCGTGCCTTTGTAGCCGATAGCTCCAAGCACTGCGGGAACACCTGCACCTGCGGCGGTTTGACCTAATTTGCGAACAAAAGAATAAATACTGTAGGTCGTGCCCTCTTCACGCCTGCCCGACAAAAGCTCCTGATAATCCGTAACGTCCATAACAAGCGCCCAAACCTCAAGTACAAGGAAGGTTTGACCTGCACCCGAAAGGAACACGAGTCCGAGGAAAACATAAGGATTGTGAGCAAACGGGGTAAAACGCAAAAGAAACATCAATGCGCTGATGACAAAGGCAAAGCCCAAGCCTGCGCCGCAAATTTCCTTTTTACCGAATTTTCTGATAAGCTTACCCATAAACGGTAAAAACAACGCCATAGGCAAATAGGTGCATATGGTAACAATGCTGTAAAGACCCGGCTTCTCAAAGTAATTTTTGAAAAGATAATTATAAAACGTTTGTGTATACATTTGAAAACAGATAAGAAACATAGATATAAAGCAAAGCACAACAAACGGCTTGTTTTTAGCAAGGACTTTGACGGTTTTCAGCAAATTATAATCGCTTGTTTTTTGAGTCGGCGGAAGCTGAATTCGCTCTTTTGTCAATCTAAAGTGGATAATAAAAAGAACAATAGTTAAAACCGAAATTGCGCCTACGCACAATGAAAGCTTGTTCCCGTCAAGCACCTTTGACGAACTGCCGTCGGCATTGATTACAGTCGTGAAAACAACAAGCGGCATAAGAATTTGCGCCGGCAAGCCGCCGATTCCCGCACCGACAGAGCGCCACATTGAAAGAGACGAGCGTTCAACCTCATCATCCGTAATGGCACTTGCCAATGAGCCGTAAGGGATATTGACGCCGGTATACATCATTCCGTAGAAAATATATGTTATGTAAGCATAGATTAAGTATTGACCGTTTGACAATCCGGGGATTTTATAAAACATCAAAAACGCACCCACGGCAAGCGGAAAAGAAGCCCCTAAAATATAGGGTCTGAATCTGCCGTGCTTTGTCGGCTTTCTTGAATCTATAAACGAACCCCACATAGGGTCATTTACAGCGTCCCAAATTCTGGCAATAAGCATTAAGATTGTTATGCTTGCGGCTGAAATGCCCAAAATATCGGTATAAAACATTGTTAAATACGAAGAAACAAGACTAAACGAGAGTATTCCGCCCATATCGCCCAAAGCATAACCAAGCTTATCCTTAAATTTAATTCCGTGCGTTTCCATGAACAGCCCCCTTAACCAAATTGTTGAAATTAAACAATAATATTATACATCGCTTGTCTTTGTTGTCAATAATTACAAATAAATTTGTTGACCGATTATGAAAATTTGCGATTTTTCGTTTTTGCTGTTTCTTCGCAAAAATAAAAAACGCCGAAAAACCAAGCATAATCAAGGTCTTTCGGCTGTGCTTTTGGCGTTCCCGAGAGGATTCGAACCTCCGACCTACCGCTTAGGAGGCGGTCGCTCTATCCAACTGAGCTACGGAAACACATTTGAATTTCTGCTGTTTTCTCTCAAACGAGCGTGATAATTGTACCAAATATACGCAGGTTTGTCAATCAAAGACGGTATTGTTTTATTTATATTTATGTGTTAAAATCAAGACACAAATATTTCAATAAAAGGGTGAGGTTAATGGAAAAGACAAACACAAAACGAAATACAGTCATCGGCGTATGCCTTTTTGCTGTTGTTTTCGGTGCATTGCTTGCACTCGCTACGGTTTATGACCTGCGTGTGAGCGAAATTCTCGTCAGACTTGACGCAGGCGCATATTTCACAAACAGCGTTTTTGCCGCTGTTTTTGAATGTATCGGCTCCTGTCCCGTCTATCTGTTTTTAAGTATTGCGTTCGCCTGCATTTACACGAACACAAAGCGCAGTAAAATCAAACCGCTTCGCATTTTAGGCTCAATAGCATCAAATATCGCATCAGTCGTTTGTATGTACATATTGGTAACCGACACCGTTGGCTACGCCGAAAGACACGCCGATATTGAAAGCTTTACATCCACCGTATTTGCAAAGGTTATCTTCGTTTTCATTGCAATAGCGTTTGGCGAGCTTATTTGCAATGCATTTTCAAAGGTTGACGACAAAACCGCAAAGGCTCTGCTTAAATATTCGTTTATAATCATCTTTGCGGCAGCGTTTGCAAACTTAATCGTAAACATAATCAAAAATATTATGTGCCGTCCGAGATACAGAACAATGAACTTCCTCGGCGACACAGAGCACACCAATTTCCACCGTTGGTATCAGAAATACACAATGCCCACAGAGGAGTCTCCGCTTTATATCCCCTCGGTAAACGGTCACAAGGTCGGTAAGGATGCATACCGTTCATTCCCGTCGGGACACACCTGCGCCGCAGGTACTACATACGCATTGCTTGCACTTCCGCATCTCTTCAAGAAGTACAACACCGTTAAATACAAGGTGCTTTTCTATTTTGTTTCCGTAATCTTTACGGGAACGGTCGCAATCAGCCGAATCGTATGCGGTGCGCACTTCTTCTCCGACGTTCTTGTCGGCGGTACTTCAATGTTTATCGGCGTTATGCTCGCTATCAAAATCTTTGTAAAAAAAGATTACGAAAGAGTGTAAAACGGATAATCCCATAATAAACTAATCCCTGTTGAGACGCAGAATTACTGCTGTCCAACGGGGATTTTTTTGTTTTTCCGCCTTTCGGGTAAAATAATAAAAAACACTCGGAAGTATTGTGGTTTTAAGGAGGCGATATGAAGATGGAGTTTTCTCTCTTCTAAAAAATAGTAGTGTGTTGACGAGACAGAAACCTATGTTATAATATATTACAATCTATGATCGTAGGAATCGGGCATGTTACGAATCAATATTGATTCACTATGAGGATTTTTAAACTACTTACATTTTGCGAGGTGTTTTATGAAAGTGCAGTCCAAAACCAAGATATTTCGTGCTTTGTTTTGGTTTTCCGTGTGTGTCTATCTTCTTGTTTTGATACGAGTCACACTGTTTAAATATGCAAGCTTGGGTGAAGTGTTGTTCTCACCCGACCGCTTCTACAGCCAATCCGTCAACCTCATTCCCTTTGCCCATGACGGTCAACGCATCGCAAGGTTTAAAGTGGAATTGTTTTTAAACTTTTTAGCCTTTTGTCCGCTCGGCTTTTTGCTGTCTATGCAAGTATACGTAAAAAAGCACGGCTGGTTTTTTCTGTTTTTGCCGTTAGCGGTCAGCTTAGGCATTGAAACGCTACAATATGTATTGCGGTTAGGCGCCGCAGATGTGACGGATATTCTAATGAACACGGTAGGCGGGATTTTAGGCTTTTTGGCATACGCCGTTTTGGCTCATATTTTCTGTAAGAATCGCAAAAAGTTGGATAAGGTACTCACGGTTTGCATTTTTGCCGTTGCTGTGCCTGCACTCATTTTGTATTTGGCAGGTACGAACTGGGCATTTTACAAACAGGCTTTTCTGCATTAACGGACGAACTTACACGCCGACCGCTCTGAACGATGAAACACAACACTGAACAAATCCGTAAAAAATGAAGTATAGAAAAAGAACCCTCTTGATGCAGAATATACATCAGGAGGGAATTTTTATGCCAAGAAGTTATCAACACATAAGCAAGTATGAAAAAAGAAATATTAGAATTAAAATCACAAGGATTGACTCGGAAAGAAATAGGAGTAAAACTTGGATTCACTAAAGGTCAAGTGCACAATTTGAGGCTGTTCGGTTAAGTGTGCCCTTCGTTTTTGGATAAATTATTTCTTCTTTGACTTCTTTGCGGGAGCTTTCTTTTCTGCTGTTTTCTTTTCAGCAGTATTTTTAACAGGAGCCTTTTCCGCTACGGGCTTTTCGGGATTTTCTTCCTTATCAAAAGCCGATTTTGTGTGCCAGATATCTCTTGCATATTCGTTAATTGCACGGTCAGCGGCAAATCTGCCTGCGCCGGAGATATTCATAAGCGACATTCTGTTCCACTTTTCCTTGTCCTTATAAAGCTCAATCATATGCTTTTGTGCTCTTCTGTAATCCGCAAAATCAGCAAGAACCATATAGGGATCGCAATTTATAATGTTTGCGATTTCGGGGAACTGCTTGCCCGCAATTCCGTTCTGTGAAATATAATCTACAACACGCTTAATTTCCGCATTGTTGTTATAGTAGCTCATCGGATTGTAGCCACGGCGTTTAAGCTCGTCAACCTCAGGTGTGCTCATACCGAAGATAATAATATTATCTGCACCGACAGCGTCGTGAATTTCAACGTTTGCGCCGTCCATTGTGCCGAGAGTAACAGCGCCGTTAATCATAAGCTTCATATTGCCCGTACCGCTTGCCTCTGTTCCTGCAAGAGAAATCTGCTCGGAAACATCAGCTGCAGGCATAAGCTTTTCAGCCATTGTTACATTGTAATCTTCAAGATATATAACCTTTAATCTGCCCTTGACATCGGGGTCGTTATTGATAAGGTCACCGAGAGCGCAGATAAACGAAATTATCTTCTTCGCCATAAAGTAGCCGGAAGCTGCCTTTGCACCGAAGATATAGGTGTGCGGTGTGAACTCGCCGTCGGGATTATCCTTAATTTCAAGGTAATCCGCAAGTATATTCAATGCATTGAGGTTCTGCCTCTTATACTCGTGCAAACGCTTAACCTGAACGTCAAAAATCGAATCGGGATCAAGCTCAACGCCTGTTGTTTTCTTAACGTAAGCCGCAAACTGCTGCTTGTTGTCGTGCTTTATCTCGCCGATTTTCGCAAGCACCTTTTTATCGTCTATGAACTTACGCAAATTGATAAGCTCGTCGGCATTTTTAACAAAGCCGTCTCCGATAAGCGACTGTGCGTATTCGGTAAGTCTCGGGTTTGACTGACAGAGCCAACGTCTGTGAGCAATACCGTTTGTAACATTCTTGAACTTGCTCGGTGTGAGCGCATAGAAATCGCTGAACACGGTTTCTTTAAGAATTTCGGAGTGAAGTGCCGAAACACCGTTTACCGAATGGGAGCCGACAACGCAAAGGTTAGCCATTCTGACTACGCCGTTTGACATAATTGCCATTCTCTCAACCTGATCCGCATTGTTTGTTGCCTGCCATACAAAGTTTCTGAAACGGTTGTCAATTTCCTTTGTAATCTGCCAAATTCTCGGCATAAGGCGTTTATAAAGGTCCTCGGGCCAGCACTCAAGAGCCTCTTTCATAACAGTATGGTTTGTGTATGCAACCGTCTTTGTAACAATATTCCAAGCGTCATCCCAGCCGTAGCCGCATTCGTCAAGCATAATTCTCATAAGCTCGGGGATTGCAAGCGTCGGATGAGTATCGTTGATATGAATAGCGACCTTTTCGGGAAGATTGTCAAGCGTTCCGTAGGTGCGAAGGTGCTTGTGTACAATATCCTGAATAGAAGCGGATACCAAGAAATACTGCTGACGAAGTCTCAATGATTTGCCCTCGGGATGATTGTCTGCGGGATAGAGAACCTTTGAAATGACCTCTGCCATAGCGTTTCTTTCCATAGCTCTCATATAATCGCCCTGATTGAAAAGCGTCATATCAAGAGCAGGTGCTTTAGCCGCCCAAAGACGAAGCACCGAAATACCCTTGCCGTCTTTACCCGAAACATACATATCATAAGGCACAGCCTTAACGGGATTGTAGTTTACAATTTCAACGTGGTGGAACTGATTTTCCCAGGAATCGATAACCTCGCCGTCAAAACGAACCTCAAGTGCGCTCTCCTCGTGGGGAACAAGCCAAACCTCTCCGCCGGGAAGCCAGAAATCGGGGAGCTCCGTCTGCCAGCCGTCAACAAGCTTCTGCTTGAAAATGCCTGCTTCATAGAGGATTGAGTAGCCTCTTGCCGGATAGCCTTGTGTTGCAAGACCGTCGAGATAGCAAGCGGCAAGTCTGCCGAGACCGCCGTTGCCGAGACCTGCGTCGGGCTCACATTCATATATATTGTCGAGTTTTACGCCGTAATCGCTCAAAACACTTTCAAAAACATCCGTAAGATTGAGATTGTAAAGATTGTTTTTAAGCGAACGTCCCATAAGGAACTCCATGCAGAGATAATAAACTCTTTTTGTACCCTTTTTCTCCGCATCTGCCGTAAAGTCGGCTCTGCCTGCGCTCATCATATCACGAACGATAAGAGCGATAGCCTTGTAGTATTGTTCGTCTGTTGCTTCCTCGGGAGAAACTCCCATGAAGTGCGAGAGCTTTGCCTCAACAAGCTCCTTAGCCTTCTTTTTAGTAAGCGAATAGTTCATTATATGCCTCCAAAAGTTAGTAAACAAAATTTAACGCCTATATATTATACTATTTTTAATGCAAATTCAACCGTGCGTTCGGCAAAATAATAAATTTCGGCTATTTAACTAAAAAACGAGGCTCAAACATACATTTTGTCTTTAACTTGTCGGCGGTTTTGTTCCGTTTTACAGCCTAACTTCAGTAACAGCTTAAGCTTATGAAAAGCGTGTCGGCTTGCACCGTTGCAATAAAGAGTGATTAAAAATCAAAAAGCACTTGCAAAAAGAATTACAATGTGTTATAATGCTTTAGCATTTCGGCATCACGGAATATGGCGTAAACTTGTTTTTCAAGTGTTCACCTGACCTTATCCTGTGGTGTGCGGGGCAAAATAAATTTTAATGAGGTGAAACAAATGACACAGGCAGAGAAGCAGGCTATTATGGCTGAGTATGCTATCCATGAGGGCGACACAGGTTCTCCCGAGGTTCAGATCGCTGTTCTTACAAAGAGAATTCAGGATCTTACAGAGCATCTCAGAACAAACCAGAAGGACCATCACTCAAGAAGAGGTCTTCACAAAATGGTAGGTCACAGAAGAAACCTTCTTGCTTACCTTCAGAAAGTCGATATCGAAAGATACCGTGCTATCGTTAAGAAGCTTGGTCTTCGTAAATAAGACACTTTTGAGGCAAGCAGACTTTCTGCTTGCCTTGAATTGCTTTTAAGAGAAGTGAATTATCAAGGCTAAATCCTTGCATTTAGCGGTAAACAGAGCATTTGCTACCAAATGTTGTGTTTATTGCTAAACAGATTTAAGCCTTGAAAAAAAATAAAAAGAGAGGTTAAAAATCATGTTTTTCAAAAACTTTAAGGTTTGGGAAACCGAACTTGCCGGCAGAAAGCTTTCAATTGAAACCGGCAAAATGGCAGGACTTGCAAATGCCGCTGTTATGGTTCGTTACGGCGACACAAACGTACTTTGCACAGTTACGGCTTCAGCTAAACCCCGTGAGGGCGTTGACTTCTTCCCGCTTTCAGTTGACTACGAGGAGAAGATGTACTCGGTAGGCAAAATCCCCGGCTCTTTCCAGAGAAGAGAGGGTAAGGCAAGCGAAAAGGCTGTTCTTACTTCAAGATGTATCGACAGACCTATCCGTCCCCTTTTCCCGAAGGATCTCCGCAATGACTGCACAGTTGTTGCAACCGTTATGTCGGTTGACCCCGATTGCAGCCCCGAAATCGCAGCTATGATCGGTGTTTCTGCAGCTATCGCAATTTCAGATATTCCGTGGGACGGCCCTATTTCAGGTGTAAATGTCGGTCTTGTTGACGGCGAAATCGTTATCAACCCCACTCTCGAACAGAGAGCAAAGACTGACCTTAACCTTACCGTTGCTTCAACAGCTGACCTTGTTGCTATGATCGAGGCAGGCGGTAACGAAATTTCCGACGACCTTATGTTCGATTGCATTATGGCAGGTCACGAAGAAAACAAAAAAATCGTTAAATTCATTCAGGGTATCGTTGACGAAGTAGGTAAGCCCAAGTTCGCTTATGAATCTTCGGATCCCGATCCCGTTATTTTCAAAGAAATCGAAGACTTCTGCATTGAAGATGTCAAGAAGGCTCTTGATACTGATGACAAGCTTGTTCGTGATGAGGCTCTTCTTCCGATTTACGCAGCTGTTCATGAGAAGTTCGACGAGAAGTTTGAGGGCAACGAAGCTAAGCTTGACGAGATTATGTATCTTGTTCAGAAGCACGTTGTTCGTTCATGGCTCAAGGATGAGCATAAGAGAGTTGACGGCAGAGGCATTGACGAAATTCGTCCGCTTAACGCTGAAATCGACCTCCTCGCAAGAGCTCACGGCTCGGGTCTGTTCACAAGAGGTCAGACTCAGGTTCTTTCAGTTGCGACACTCGGCTCGATGAGCGACGCTCAGCAGCTTGACGGTCTTGACGAGCAGAAGGAAAAGAGATATATCCACCACTACAACTTCCCCTCATATTCGGTTGGCGAAACAAAGCCGTCAAGAGGTCCGGGCAGAAGAGAAATCGGTCACGGCGCTCTTGCTGAAAAGGCTCTTGTTCCCGTTCTTCCGTCAGTTGAGGAATTCCCCTATGCTATCCGTGTTGTTTCGGAAGTTCTTTCTTCAAACGGCTCGACCTCACAGGGTTCAATCTGCGGCTCGACTCTTGCTCTTATGGCAGCAGGCGTTCCGATTAAAGCACCCGTTGCAGGTATTTCCTGCGGTCTTATCACAGGCGACGAGGGCGTTTATGGCGACTTCATGACAATGGTTGACATTCAGGGTCTTGAGGATTTCTACGGCGATATGGACTTCAAGGTTGCAGGTACTAAGAAGGGTATCACAGCTATTCAGATGGACCTCAAAGTTCACGGTCTTACTCCCGAAATCATTAAAGAAGCTTTCGCAAAGACTCACAAGGCAAGAGATTATATACTTGACAATATTATGCTTCCCGTTATTTCAGAGCCGAGAGCAGAGCTTTCAAAGTGGGCTCCGAAGATGCTTACAACAAAGATTGACCCCGAAAAGATTGGCGAGGTTATCGGTAAGCAGGGCAAGGTTATTCAGAAAATCTGCGCAGAGTGCGACTGTAAGGTTGACGTTAACGACGAAGGACAGGTATTTGTTTCTGCTATTGACCTTGACAATGCAAAGAAGGCTATCTTCATTGTTGAGACAATCGCAAACGGTCCCGAGGTTGGCGCAATCTACAAGGGCGTTGTTACTCGTCTTATGAGCTTCGGCGCATTTGTTGAAATCGTTCCCGGTGTTGAGGGCATGGTTCACATCAGCCACCTTGACGTTAAGAGAACCGAAAAAGTTGAGGACGTAGTCAATGTAGGCGACGAAATCATTGTAAAGGTTCTTCCGAAGGACGAGCAGGGCAGACTTAACTTCTCACGCCGTGAGGCTCTTATCGAGGTTGAGGGACTTACTCCCGAAAATGACCTTAATGAAAGACCGCAGAGAAGAGAAGGCAGAAGAGCTAACTTCCGCAGAAAATAATCTTTAACTCAAGTACCACGGCTATCCTTTGCCGTGGTATTTTTTTACAATTTTCAAGCCTTGTATATGGTTAAAATTAACAATTTATACATTGACGAAAATTTTTCTAAATAGTATACTATTTATGTTAAAATGTTGATTATCTGATTTTGAAAAGAGGTAAATATGAAAAAAACACTTTCTGTTATTCTCTCACTTGTTTTGATTTTTTCCGTCATCAACCTCGGCGGAATAACAGCCTTTGCCGAGAATGAGACTATAACCGACGGCGACTATTCGTACCGCCTTCTTGACGACGGCACCTATGAGCTTTTTAGCTACGACGGAGCAGACACCGATTTGATTATCCCCTCGGAGTTCCGTGGCTTACCCGTAACAGTGCTTGGCGTATATTCCTGCGGCTTGTGCGACAATCTTACAAACGTCGTCATTCCCGATACAATAACCTCTATCGGCTCTCAATGCTTCAAAAAAAATCCGTCACTCGAAACCGTTACCATTCCGCAAAGCGTTAAGGAAATCGGCGAGGGTGCTTTTTCGGAGTGTCCGAGCCTCAAAAGGATAAACATTGAAAATCTTGCCGTCTGGTGTGAAATCAACTTCGGCGACCAAGAGTCAAGCCCGTTTTGCTTCGCAAGCGAATTTTATTTGAACGGGAAGCCTCTTAAAGACGTTGAAATTCCGAGCAGCGTGAAGAAAATCTCCAACTACGCCTTTTACTCGGCTCCGATTGAGACGTTGAAAATTCCGCTGGGCGTTACCGAAATCGGAATCGGCGCTTTTGTAGGCTGTAAAAATCTTACAAGCATTTCACTTCCGAGCAGCATTAAAAGCATTGACAGAGCTGCGTTTATGGAATGTACCGCTTTGACCGAGGTTACAATACCCAAGGGCGTTGAAATTATTGACGAGTTTGCGTTTTACAAATGCTCCGGACTTAAAAAAGTTACCGTTCCGTCCTCTGTGACCTCGGTAACAATAAGCTCCTTTAACAGCTGCACCTCGCTTGAAGAGCTTGTAGTATTGAGCGAAGCCAATTTAGAATTCGGAGATTTAGGCAGCACTGCACTCACGATTTATGCGAAATCCGGCACTCCGACGGAGAGCTACGCCAAAGCCAACAACATTCCCTTTACCTCGCTTCTTATCGGCGACACGGACGGCGACGGAAGCGTCGGCATATCCGACCTCACGCTTGTTTCGATTTATCTTTCGGGCAAGGGCGAGCTGACCTCAGCTCAGGCGGCTTGTGCGGATATAAACGAGGACTCGACCGTAGATGCGTTCGATATGTTCTATATCGACAAGGCAATTTACGCTTAAACAATTAAATTCACACAGCAAGAAGCGGTGACAGATTTCTCTGCCACCGCTGTTATTATGCCTTTATTGTTTTATTAAAGCCTTATGCCCATTCCTCCGTCGGCTCGATAAGTCCGTAGCCGCCGTCCTTTCTCTTGTAAACGACGTTTATGTCGTCGCTTTCGGAGTTGCGGAACATATAGAACTGATGTCCAAGCATATTCATCTGCAAGATAGCTTCGTCAACCGTTTCGGGCTTGAGGATAACATTCTTTGTTCTTACAATGTCAAATTCCGTTTCCTCGTCGTCTGCGTTGTTGAAAACCTCGTCAAATGATGTCTCGTGAATCTTCTTTTCGAGCTTCGTCTTATTTTTTCTGATCTGTCTGATAAGCGACTCTACGCAAGTGTCAAGCGCATCCTCAAGATCCTGTGAACGTTCCTGTGCTCTGAATATATATCCGCCTTTAGTCAGCGTAATCTCAACAATTTTGATGTTTTTTTCAACCGTTGCCGTTACCTTAGCGTTTGCGTCAGGTCCGAAAAATTTCTCAACCTTGCTAAGCTTTAACTCAGCCCTTTCTTTGAAGGATTCTCTCGGTGTGCATTTTCTGCCGATGATGGTAATGTTCATTATGACATCCCCTTACTTATATATTCAAAAGCCGTAGCTTTTGTTTACATCTACAGTATAGCACAAGTTTATAATAAAATAAAGATATTTTATGAATTTTTATTTAATTTTCACAAATTAAACATTCCAGCTGTTTATATATCTTTCCTGCTCGGGCGAAAGGCTGTCAATCGAAATGCCCCAAGCCGCAAGCTTTCTCATTGCAACGTTGCGGTCAATCTCCTGCGGAACGAAGTTTACGCCAACCTTGACCTTGTCACGGTTTTTCGCCATATACTCGGCGGAAAGAGCCTGAATGGCAAAGCTCATATCCATAATCTCGGCAGGGTGTCCGTCGCCTGCCGCAAGGTTAACAAGTCTGCCCTCGGCGATAAGATTTATCCAATGACCGTTTGCGAACTTATAGCCCATAATATTATTTCTCTTTTCGGCAATTTCAACCGCATTTTTTTCGAGGTCGCCGACATTTATCTCGACGTTGAAATGACCTGCGTTGCACACGATTGCGCCATCCTTCATATTGAGCATTGCTTCTTCGGTGATAACATCTTTACATCCTGTAACGGTGATAAAAAAGTCGCCGATTTTAGCCGCTTCGACCATCGGAAGAACAGTGAAGCCCTCCATCTTAGCTTCCATAGCCTTTATCGGGTCAATCTCGGTAACGATAACATCTGCACCCAAGCCCTTTGCTCTCATTGCGACGCCCTTACCGCACCAGCCGTAGCCTGCAACAACAACCTTTTTACCGGCAACGACAAGATTTGTCGTTCTGTTAATTCCGTCCCAAACACTCTGTCCCGTGCCGTAACGGTTGTCGAAAAGATACTTGCACTGTGCGTTGTTTACAGCCATCATCGGGAAAAGAAGCTTGCCATCTTTTTCCATAGCTTTAAGCCTGATAATACCCGTGGTCGTTTCCTCGCATCCGCCGATAACGTTTTCAATCAGCTGCGGATATTCATTGTGAATAAGATTTACGAGGTCGCCGCCGTCGTCAATTATAATATTCGGGGCGATTTCAATTACCCTGCGTAAATGCTCATTGTATTCCTCTTCGGTTGCGCCGTGATAGGCAAAAACGTTCATTCCGCCCTTAACGAGTGCCCCCGCAACATCATCCTGTGTCGAAAGCGGATTGCTGCCCGTAACATACATTTCGGCACCGCCTGCCGCAAGAACTCTGCAAAGATATGCTGTTTTTGCTTCAAGATGAACCGAAAGCGCAACCCTCAAGCCTTCAAACGGCTTTTCCTGTGCAAACTCCTTTTCAAGCGAGGACAAAATCGGCATATTCGCCTTGACCCACTGTATTTTTCTCTCTCCCGATTCATAGAGAGCCAAATTTCTTATATCGCTCATTTCATACTTCCTTCCGATATTTTTTACTACATAATAAAATAACATATTACCTGCGAAAAAGCAATAAATATTGACATAAGTCAATAATTATGCGATAATTAAATTTACTAAAGCCAGTCTTAGGAGGCACACATTTCTTATGGAAAAGAGTAATAACATCATTAGAAGAATAATCTGTGTTGTTCTCGCTTTAACACTCACAGCTTGTATTTTTACCTCTTGTAAAAAGAATAACGAAGAAGAGGAAATTACACGTGGCAACGCTCAAATCGAAAGACCCACCTCTGAGGAGGAATCTCAACCCGAGGGCGAGGCTACAACAGATCCTGCCGCTACAATGAAGGATGCAAGGAACACTACGGCAAAGGCATCTGACAGCGCAACGACGGAAGGAACCACATACAGCAGCGACCCGAAGGTTGACGACGCTATCAAGGACGCCGCAAAGCAAAGCGGTATGAGCCCCGAGCAAATTGCCAAGTTTATACAGATAATGGGCTATGATTACGACCCCGTTCAGGGTATTTTCTACACAAGCCTTGACAACTGGCAGAGGCAGGCAAACTTCGTTGCTCACTATGACACGGCGGCTCACTATTTCAATATGAACTACCGCACAGCAAGAATTGACTTCGGTCCTATCGACGGTCTTGACTGGAGAATTCAGCTTTGGAAGGGTCAGTACGGCGCCTTCGGCGGAAGTGAAATCGGTGTATATACGAAAGACCCGAAGCAGAATGCTATGCTTTACAACTGTGCCGACGATGATCATCTCCTCTATATGGAGTCCGCACTTTATCTCAATAAAGAGGATTATCAAAACAACAAGATTTACTTCACAAGAGAATGGCAGGCTCATTGGTGGCTTACGGGCTTCAAGCCGGGCGTTGTAAACCCCACTTCGCTGATTATGTCAATGCGTATTCGTTGTATGTCATCTAAAATGGCAACACAGTTTGCTGCGGCTCTTGAACAGGCAGGCTTTACAGCGGTTAAGCGTCAAAAAGATATGACCTATGACACCTATTGCAGAAGCCTCAATGACATTTATATCCTTTGGGATGACGTCGGCGAGCTGAACTACATACCAAAAAAGAACTAAACAAAAGCCCACTATACGGTGGGCTTTTATAGTAGGAGATTATGAGACTATTATGAAAAACGGATTTTTCGCATTTACAGGCAGAATAAAATACATTAACCGTTGGGCACTTATGCGCAACACGACCTATGAAACCTTGAGTCAGCACTCACATGAGGTAGCTGTTTTGGCTCACGCTCTCGCCGTAATCGGTAATAAAAAGCTTGGCAAGAGCTATAACACCGAAAGAGCCGCCCTGTTAGGTCTTTACCACGACGTGCCGGAGATTATCACAGGCGATATGCCGACACCCGTAAAATATTACAGCAGGGATATGCGTAACACCTTTGAGAAAATCGAAAACAATGCTTGCTCCTCTCTGCTCGATATGCTCGGAGACGACATAAAAGATGAGTACACCTCATTATTTTTCAAGGACGAAAAAGACACAGAGCTTTGGCGGCTTGTAAAGGCAGCGGACAAATTAAGCGCATATATCAAATGTATCGAGGAACGAAAAGCAGGAAACTCCGAGTTTTCCGACGCCGAAAAATCAACAAAGGCGTTGATTGACTCCCTCGACTGTGAGGAGGCCGATATTTTCGTAAAGGAATATCTCCCTGCTTACGAATTACCGCTTGATAAGCTGAAATAGAAAACAAATATTTGCACCTCGAATTATCAAAAGTGCAATTTTTGCACTTTGCTTTCCTAAGAAGAGTGCAAAAAACAAACCCCGTTCATAGAACGGGGTTTTATTATATCTGTCATTCTTTTTCTTCTGTTCTTGTAACCGCAATGCCGAGGTCGTTGAGCTGAAGCTCGTCAACGGGTGCAGGACATTCGGTCATAGGCTCGGAAGCGTTCTGAACCTTAGGATATGCCACAACATCTCTCAAGCTCTCACAGCCAAGCATCTGCATACAAAGTCTGTCAAGACCGATACCCATACCACCGTGAGGCGGAGCACCGAAACGGAATGCGTCAAGCAGGTAGCCGAATTTCTCGTAAGCCTCTTCCTTTGTGAGACCGAGAAGGTCGAAAATCCTCGACTGAAGCTGCGGGTCGGTAATTCTTATCGAACCTGAGGACAATTCAATTCCGTTAAGTACAAGGTCGTAGCACTTTGCCCTAACCTTGGCCTTATCGGTTTCAAGGTAATCAAGGCAATCGTCCATAGGTGCGGTAAATGGGTGGTGCATTGCAAGCCACTCGCCGCTTTCCTCGTCGCACTCGAAGAACGGGAATTCCGTAATCCAAAGAAGATTGAACACACCCTCGGGGATTATATCAAGCTTCTTTGCAACGGTCTGTCTGAGTGCGCCGAGTATCGAAAGAACGTGGTTATTATTAGCGTCTGCGATAACAAGAAGCACATCACCCTGCTTCAGATCCGCTTTAGACGAAATTTGACTAAGTTCTTCTTCTGTCATAAATTTAGCAAACGAAGAAGCCATACCGTCGGGTGTCATTCTTATCCAAGCCATACCCTTTGCGCCGCTTCCCTTCGCCTGCTCGGTAAGCTTGTCTATCTCTTTTCTTGTAAGCACGGAAGCTGCATTTTCAGCCTTTATCGCTCTGACGCTGCCGCCTGCCTCAATAGCACTCTTGAACACAACGAATTCAGAGCCCTTAACAATATCAGTAAGGTCGATAAGCTCCATTCCGTATCTTGTATCGGGCTTGTCCGAGCCGTATCTCTCCATAGCCTCCTTAAAGGTAATGCGTGGCAACGGAGTGGGAATATCAACACCGAGTGCATCCTTGAACACACGCTTGATATATCCCTCGCCCATTTCGAGAACATCCTCCATCTCAACGAAGGACATTTCAAGGTCAATCTGCGTAAATTCGGGCTGACGGTCTGCTCTCAAATCCTCATCTCTGAAGCAACGGGCAATCTGCATATATCTGTCAAAGCCTGCAACCATCGAAAGCTGCTTATAAAGCTGTGGAGACTGCGGAAGCGCATAGAAGCTGCCGTTGTGAATTCTCGACGGAACAAGGAAATCTCTTGCGCCCTCGGGAGTGGAACGGATAAGCATAGGAGTTTCAATCTCGATAAAGCCGTTCTCGTCAAAATAATCTCTTGTAATCTTTGCTACCTTGTGTCTGAAAATGATATTCTTCTGCAAATCGGGACGGCGAAGGTCAAGATAACGGTATTTAAGTCTTGTCAGCTCGCCTGTCTGCGAATTTTCCTGAATTTCAAACGGAGTTGTCTCGCTCTTTGCGAGAACTCTCAATTCCTTAACCTCAATTTCAATCTCGCCGGTGGGAATATCGGGGTTTTTGGCACTTCTCTCCCTGACCGTTCCTGTTGCGGCAAGAACATACTCACTTCTAACGGAAAAAGCCTTGTCAAAAACCTCTTTGTCGGTGCTTTCGGTAAAAGCCAACTGAACAACGCCTGTTCTGTCTCTCAAATCGACGAAAATCAATGCGCCGAGGTCTCGCTGACGCTGAACCCAACCGCAAAGAGTAACCTCTCTGCCAATATCCTTTGCGGTAAGCGTACCGCAATAGTCCGTTCTCTTAATTCCCTGCATTGTTTCCATCAATTTTGTCCTCCAAGTATATCTGTAATTTCAAGTCCCTCAATGCCGTAGCCGTCAAGCGAATTCATCGCCTGCTTTATTACGATCGACTGAAAATTATCCGTGAAATCCGCAAGCTCTATCTCCGCCTGAGTGCCGTCCGACATATTTTTAAGCACAGCCCTGCCGCTTTCAAGCTCGCTGTCGCCGAGTACGATGGTATAAAGAGCGCCGATTTTGTCTGCATATTTCATCTGAGCCTTAACGGATCTTCCGACCGTATCAAACTGCGCCGAAAGTCCCTCGTTTCTCAAATCCGTAGCAAGAGCCGAAGCTTTTATATTAGCCTGCTCGCCCATAGAAGCGATATAAAGGTCGCATTTTTTTCTTTCGGGGAACTCGGTTTTCTGCGTATCCATCAAAAGCATAAGCCTTTCAAGTCCGAGACCGAAGCCACAAGCCGGTGTAGGCTTACCGCCCATTTCCTCAACAAGTCCGTCATAGCGACCGCCGCCGCAAACCGTGCCCTGCGCCCCGATTTCGTTTGACACGAATTCAAAGACTGTTCTTGTATAGTAATCAAGACCTCTTACGATTGTCGGATTAACCTTGAAATCAATATTATTAGCCGTTAGATATTTTTTAACTAATTCAAAATGTTCATTACAATCATCACATAAATAGTCGAGAATTTTCGGTGCATTTTCTGCGATTTTTGAGCATACGGGACTTTTGCAGTCAAGTATTCTCATCGGGTTTTTCTCAAGTCTGCCCTTGCAGGTATCGCACAAAGCATCATAATTGGCTTTGAAATATTCCTTGAGTGCCTCCTGATATTTTTTGCGGCATTCGGGGCAGCCGATTGAGTTTATTTCAAGTGATATGTTGTTTACGCCAAGATAATTAAACACTTCATTAGCAAGAAGAATAATCTCCGCATCCTGCGCCGCACTTCCTGCACCGAAGCACTCAACTCCGAACTGGTGGAATTCACGAAGTCTGCCTGCCTGCGGCTTTTCATAGCGATAGCAGGGCGTAACATAGTAAATTTTCTGCGGCATAGCCTCATTGAAAAGTCCGTGTTCAAGGAAAGCTCGCACCGCACCTGACGTGCCCTCGGGTTTCAAGGTTATTGACCTGTCGCCCTTATCCTTAAAGGTGTACATTTCCTTCTGAACAACATCCGTTGTTTCGCCGACAGAACGCTGAAAAAGCTCGGTGTGTTCAAAAACAGGGGTACGCATTTCGTAAAAGCCGTAATTTTCGGCAATTTCACGCATAGCCGCTTCGATATATTGGATTTTATAGCTGCTCGACGGCAATGTGTCAAGCGTACCTTTGATTGCGTTGGTAATAAGCGCCATAGATTTCATTCCCTCATTTATACAGAATTACCCCCTCCGAATCGGAAGGGGCGATTTTATTTAGTGATGTTCGCCATTCTTCGGGTTAACAATATCTCTCCAGTCAAGGTCGCCCCTTGCAAGGCTGTGTATAAGTGCCTCCGCAGTAGCGATATTAGTAGCGACGGGTATATTGTGAACGTCGCAGAGCCTTAAAAGATTAGCTTCATTCGGCTCATGTGGCTTAGGATTAAGGGGATCTCTGAACATAAGCAAAAGGTCGATTTCGTTGCAAGCAATCCTCGAACCGATTTGCTGATCGCCGCCTTGAGAGCCGCTTAAAAACTGTGTAATTTTAAGACCCGTTGCCTCAGAGACAAGCTTGCCCGTAGTTCCCGTAGCGCAAAGATTGTGCTTTGAGAGTATTCCGCAATATGCAATGCAAAACTGCGTCATAAGTTCTTTTTTCTCATCGTGTGCTATAAGAGCTATGTTCATATATCTTCAACTTCCTCCCTATTAAAGTCTCTCGTATAGTATAATATCAAATTTTCTTTCATTTTTCAACTGTTTATCAATAAAAATCCTTTTGTTTGAACAAAACGTTTTCGCCCAAAATGCGTTTTGCCGTTCTTAAAAATGCATTAAAAGCATATTTTGAGATTTTGCTTCCGTTTGAAAGCAGTCTCACGCTGTCATCCTCGGGAATAACTCCGATAAGCTGCACCCTTGCCGAGTCAATGACGTCGTCAAGCTTCATCTGCTTTCCCGACTCAACCTCGTATCTGTCAAATCGGTTGATAATCATTCTGATATCAATATCTTTATCTGCTTTCAGCACCCTGCCGACAGCCGCATCCGCACTCCTTACGCAAACGGGGTCGCCCGTTACAACTACAATAGCTCTGTCGCAGACCTTTGCCAAAATTCCGTGAAAAGAGTCCGAGCCTGCCGCAGAGTCAACAAAAACATAGTCATAATCCGTGTCCGTGTGCGAAAGCAGGTTTGAAAATGCCGCCTCTGTTATGCTGTCCGAAAAATCCGACGGTGCGGAAAGCAAATCGGGCATACCCTCTCCGCTGACAACCGCCTGCGAAAAGGTGCAACGTCCCTCGATAACATCAAGCCAATTATACACGACCTTATCTCCGATATTCATTATAAGGTCAAGGCTGCGAAAACCGACGTCGGCATCAATAAGAAGCACGCTTTTCCCCATTGAGCACAGGGCGTTTGCAAGTCCTACCGAAACAGACGACTTTCCGACGCCGCCCTTTCCCGATAAAACAAGAATTTTCTGAGCCATTTCCCTCACTCCAATCAATTAAGCGCCGTATTCTGACTGTCTATCGCATCAATCTCGCTTGCAGTTCCGAAATACGCCTTATAAATATCAGCAACAAGCATCGCTGTTGCAGAACCGCTATTCAAATTCTCAATAGCCACGCTTACGGCTATTTGCGGATTATCGGCAGGTGCAAAGGAAATCATAAAGCCGTTAAGTCCCGACTCGATTTTACCGCTGACCTTCGCCTTTGACTCCGCAGTACCCGTTTTTGCTGCAACCGAAACAGGCAAGCCCTTAAACGCCGAAAGTCTGCCGCCGAGACGCATCATACCGTCCTTTACAACGTTTATGCTGCTCTGCGAAATTCCCGTTTCGTTGAGAACAACGGGTGTGCTGTCTATAATCGTCTGCGAGTAATCCGCAGTTTTTACGCTTTTTACAAAATGTGCCTTGTATCTTGTTCCGCCGTTTGCAATCGTCGCAACATAATTACAAAGCTGAATGGGTGTAAACAGGTTATCCGACTGACCGATAGCCGCCTGAACGGTATCGCCGGGATACCACGTTCCGCCGTGAGCTTCACGGTACTCTATGCTCGCAAGCACGCCCTTTGATTCGTTTATTTCGACGCCCGTTTTCTGTCCGAGTCCGAGCCTTGTGCAATAGTCGTTCATTTTTTCAATTCCGAGCTGTCTGCCCGTCTCATAGAAGAAAATGTTGCACGACTGATTTAACGCTTCGGCGACCGTAATCGCCCCGTGTGCGTGAAGGCATTTGAACTGGGTATCCTGAAAGTAGGTGTAAATTCTGTTACAGGTTACTCTTGTGTCCTTTGTGATAACTCCCTCTTCAAGTCCTGCAAGCGCAATCGCCGCCTTAAAGGTAGAACCCGGCTCGTACGTACTTTGAAGAGCTCTGTTCCAAAGCGGAGATGACTTGTCCGCAGAAAGTGCGGAATAGTTGTCGTAATACGTCGTAAGGTCATAGCTCGGATAAGTAGCACAAGCAAGCACCGCACCGGTGTTAACGTCCATCACGACCGCCGAGCCGACTGCAGGCAAACTCGCTTTATCCTTATACTGTGCAATGAAGTTCGCAAGAGCCTCCTGCACCGCAAGCTGCAAGTCGGAGTCGATTGTCAAAATCACGGTATCGCCCTGAACAGGCTCTGTTGTAATCTCGGTCGTCTTGCTTCCGCTTGAATCGGTAATCGTGCTCTCAACGCCGTTCGTGCCTCGTAAATACTGCTCCATTGCACTTTCGAGTCCGAACTTACCGATGGTGTCGTCCATTGCATAAGCACGAAGCTTCAGATTTTTCTTTTCCTCGGTGGTAAGATTTTCATTCTTGACCGCCGTGTTATATTCTTCCGTCCTCTTGTTGTATTCCTCTGCATTAAGCGGTCCTATTGTGCCGATTATATGCGGAGCAAGTGTGCCGTTTAGATATTCTCTTTCGGTAGTTACCTGAATTTCAACCCCCGCATAGAAGCCGCTGTTTTCCTTAATCTTCGAAGCGAGCTCAACCGAAACATTGTCCGCAAAGGTGTACGGATTGGAGGTGGCAAACGCATTTTTTTTAAGCGAATAGCAAACAGATGCGATTTTCAATGCGTCGGAGTCCGAATACTGTTCAAGCTTGAATTTGGTTTTCAATTCGTCGAAGCAGTTTTGCGCCGTCGCATACTCGTTGAGATAAAGCACGTTTTTGGACTTTAGATATTTTATATCCGCATCCCTGTCAGCCATAAATTGCACGTTTCCGTTTTGGTCGAAATAAAGCGGAATGTCATTATTCCACTCCGTGCCGTAGCTTTCAAGCAAGTGTATGAGCGAAATTATAATCTCGTTCCTCTGCTCCTGCTCGTCCGTTCTCGGAAAGTAAGAACCGTTGAAGATAACGGAGTTTATTTGCTTGTTTGTAACAAGCGGCTTTCCGTTGCAGTCGAGAATTTCTCCCCTTGCCGCCTTGATGGTTGTATCAGTCTGCTTGAGCGCAACCCTCTCAACCGTCGTCGCTTCATCAGCGTTCGCAATCTGTATTCTGAAAAGGTCGGCAATAAATAATGAGAAAACAAAAAGCACCGCTACGGTAAACGCAACAGTCCGAAATTTAGTGCTTTTGGTTTTATCGTTCATTTACAGCTCTCCTTTCATATGTCAAAATTCGTGTGCAGGCTTTGTAAGCCTCATAAGATACCTGACTGTCACATAATATATCGGCGTAAACAAAACGGTGTAAACCGCCGACGGCAAATAAAATCTCAAAAACAGCCAGACGGAGGAGTCCATACCCTGCGCCGTAACAAAAAACAGCACATAAAACACCGTATAAAGCAAGGTCGCCGAGCCCGAGAGAATCAGCGCCGTCAAAAGATGGTTTCTCATAAGAATATTTATGAGCAGGCCGCATCCGCCGCCGATTATCATAAGGAACAATGCGTTATATCCGTCCGCAAGACCGAATACGCTGTCCCACAACGCTCCTGCAAGAGCTCCGAGCAGCGCACCGACCACCTCACGTTCAAACATTCCGAGGCACACAATAAGCGGTATGAGCAAAAACGCCCTTGCGGAGAGGATTTCCGGAAACCATCCCCTTGTGTTCTGAAAAATGTTAGTAATCAATATTAAAATAACAAAAACAGTTCTTCTGAATATTATCAGCTTTGTATTATTACGCATTGCCCTTACCCTCAAAGTCAGTAATTACAAATGCGTCCTGAACCTCGCCCAAATCAATCTGCGGAGTGACCTCTGCATAGTAGGAGACGTCGCCCTCCTCCTGCTTTACAGACTTGACCGTGCCGATAATAAGTCCTCTCGGGAATATTCCGCCGACACCCGAGGTGCAGACAATTCCTCCCTCGGCTATTGCGGTATCCTTTGTAAGTCCTGCAAATTTAACGGTTGCGGTAAGGCTCATTTTAACCGTCGTGTCGGTATAGCCTATTTCGCCCGTTCTTATTTCATACGCTGCGGCATTGACTTTCGGATCGTAAACAGAAAGCACAATACAGGTTGTCGGAGTAACCTCGCTGACAATTCCGATAAGATATTCTCCGCTTATAACGGGGTCATTCACGCTTACGCCGTCGTTGCTTCCGCAGTTGAGTTCAAATGAATCGAAGGCATCAGCCGAATTTCTGCCGATAACCGTTCCTGCGGTAAATTTGAAATCGGGATTTTTTTCCTTAACGCCGAGGAAATTTTCATAAGCCTCGATTTGCTTTTTCATTTTTTCGTAATCAACAAGCTTTTTCTGATAATCCGCAACCTGATCTTCAAGCTCCGCAACCCTGTCCATATACGAAGCCGACGAAACAAATCCGCCTTTTACAAAATCAAGTTTTTCCGAAATGGCCGTCGAAAGGCGAGACAGCGGAGAAAATACGGTGCTGACAACGGAAGTCAACGGAGAAGCCGCATTGCCGGAGGATACACCTGCGATAATTCCCGCAAGAAGTATAACCACAAGCAAAAGCAACACTCTGAACGTATTGCTTCTGACAAAATTCTTCAACTGTATCACCTACCGTTCGTACAAAAGTGCAACAAGGCGGGCATAACACCCGCCGTGAAAATAATTATCAATCGTAATATCCCTTTTCCATAAACTTGGGATTTTCCAAGCACATACCCGTTCCGTCAACAACGCAGTCAAGCGGATTTTCGGCAATGTGAACAGGGATTTTTGTTTCAATCGAAATAAGCTTATCAAGACCTCTGAGCAATGCGCCGCCGCCTGTAAGCATTATGCCTCTGTCGATAATATCCGCCGAAAGCTCGGGAGGAGTTTTCTCAAGAGTCGAGTGAATTGTATCAAGTATCTGATTTACCGGATCGGAAAGAGCCTCTCTGACCTCTTCGGATGTGATTTCAATGTTCTTGGGAAGTCCGTCAAGCAAGTTTCTGCCCTTAACGTCCATTGCGCCCTCGCCGTCGTAAGGATAAGCAGAGCCGATTTTAATCTTAATATCCTCTGCCGTTCTTTCGCCGATAAGAAGATTGTGCTTCTTTCTAATGTAAGCGATAATAGCCTCGTCGAAATTGTCGCCCGCAACTCTTGCCGACTGCGCCGTAACAATATCGCCGTAAGAAATAACGGCAACCTCAGATGTACCGCCGCCGATGTCAACAACCATGCTTCCGACCGCATCCGAAACAGGAAGGCCTGCGCCGATTGCCGCCGCCATAGGCTCGTCGATAAGGTTTACAAGCTTTGCGCCTGCCGAACGAGCTGCGTCATGAACAGCTTTTCTCTCAACCTCTGTAACGCCCGACGGGATACAAATAAGCACTCTCGCCCTTGAAAACGGAGATGAGCTTATTGCCATCTTTATAAATTCCTTAAGCATATCCGAGGTTATATCAAAGTCTGCGATAACGCCATCCTTAAGAGGTCTTACCGCTGTGATTGAACCCGGAGTTCTGCCTATCATCTGCTTTGCCTTGTCGCCGACAGCCTCAACCTTCTGCGGATAAGCGCTGACGTTTACGGCAACAACCGAAGGCTCTCTTATTACAATTCCTTTGCCCTTAACGTATACCAATGTGTTGGCTGTGCCGAGATCAATTCCGATATCCTGTGAAAACAACATATCTTTCTACTTCCTTTCATTTTCTTCAATCTGTATTACACCCATTTTATCAATTAACATTATAACCGCAAAATGTAAAATTCTCAACCTTTATAACGCAAAAACTTATTAAAATTTTGTGAATTTATATGTTTTTGAACCTTTCGGAGCTCCTGCGCCAATGAAAAAGGTACTGTTGAGCAATTCCCTCGTAATTTTTCATGCATTCGGGAAGCCCGTTAGGATACATTTCCTCGGTAATTCTCTTGACCCAAACGTCAACAGGGAACGCATCTAACTTTCCGAAGCCGTACAAAAGCGTGCACTCCGCAACCTTTTTGCCGACGCCTTTGATTTTAATAAGCTCATCTCGTCCGAATTGTATGGGCTGACTGTCTATCCTTGCAAAATCCACTTCCCCCTTGCTGACCCTTTGAGCAGCGTCAAGAATGTATTTTGCACGAAAACCAGCACGAAGCGGAGACAAATCCTCGACCGTGAGCGTGCTTAATCGCTCCGCACTCGGAAAAGAATAAGCGTTTTCTTCTATCCTTTCGCCGAAGCTCTCGCAAAGTCGGGAAATTATGCCCTTAATTCTCGGAATGTTGTTATTTTGCGAAATTATAAAAGAGCAAAGCGTCTCCCACGGCTCCTGTCTTAAAATTCTGATGCCTGCGTATTCCTCACAAGCCATTTTTAAGTTTCCATCCGTTTTGAAATTATCCGTTATCGTCTTATAGTCCCTGTCAAAGTCAAGATATCTGCGGAGCGTTTTGTTGAAATCCGCTTCGGTGCAACTGCAATACAGAATATCGCCGTCCTGCTTTAATGTGTATTGCTTTCCCGACACCACGCCACGCATATTTCCGTTTTCGTCCTTTTCCCATCGAAACGCCTGACCGCAGTCGAGCATCAAATCCAAATTAAACATTTCCGGCGTCTTAATCTCAAACTGAAAGCCGTCCATATCATCACTCCCAAAAAAATACACAAAAATCACAGAAAATTATATTAAAAACCCACAATGTTAATTTGCACAAAAAGTTTTGCGGGGCTTACTCAAAAAATAACTACCAAACGTAATATTTCGTAAAGCTATAATAACTTACAGTATTTACCTGTGAATATCGAAAAGTTATAAACATTTGGCGAAAAGTGCGGCAAAAACCGAGTTTTACACCGTTTTTACGTCTACTTATCAACATTTTGAACGGTGTTTTGAACATTTTTGAACAAAATAAAAATATACAATCTGTAATATTTTCCGTGAAAATAATTTTGTATAAAATCCCATATTGACATAAATTCGGCTGCAAACTCACGTATATTTCAGCCAAAATATACCATACTAAAATCAACAAATCGAAAAGGACACGGCAACATGATTAAAGGTGTAAACAGACAGGTTCTTGAAGTCCACGAAACAGGTACAAAATACTTTGAAAAAGCATTGTTTTTTGTAAAGCCGGAGTATTCCACGCTCGGCGAAAGACGACTTAACGAAAAAGCCTTGCAAGCTCTTTCGGGGAACGACAAAGTGCCCGTTACTCGCCATGCAAAGATAAAAAACATTGTGTTGAAGATTGTTTGTCTGCTTCTGTCCGCAATGACCGGCGCAGGAGTGACCCTGCTTTTAAGATAATTCAGTCCTTTTTAGAACAACCGCAGACGTACCGTCAATGAACACGGACTCTCCGCAATTATATCCGCTGAAAAGCCGTTCGCTGTTGTGCCAGCTCTGCGGTAAATTATAGGTAATGCCGTTTTCGTTCCTGTTTGCTATAATGAGCAAACTTTCTTTTTTGCCTCTTCGCTCAAAAGCAACGCAGCCGAGAGCCGCCGACACGGGGTTAAACTCTCCGTCCTTTAAGCACTCGTTTTCTTTTCTCAATTTTCCGAGACGTACATAATGAGCGTGCAGCTCACACTTCGTATTATCCCACTCAAAGTAAGCTCTGTTGAACGGGTCCTTATAGCCTTGCATTGAAATCTCGTCGCCGTAGTAAATGCTCGGTACACCCGGAAGCATAAACGCAAGTGCAGAAGCCATTTTCATGAGGCGTACGCCCTTTTCCTTCTGCTCGGGCGACAAAAAATGCTCGCTCTGCCATTGTCTGTCCCTGTACTCGCAGCTTTCCCCGACAATACGGGTTATAGCTCGCTCGGTGTCGTGAGTGCCTATGTGGTTCATCATAACATCAAGCGCCTGCTTAGGATAATTACCGATTATCGACATCACACTTTTCATAAAATCCTCGGCAACGCCGTATCTTGCAAAATCAAGCACAGCATTGGCAAACGGATAATTCATAACGCTGTCAAACTGCTCTCCGAGCAAAAATTTTCGTCTTTGACCGTAGGAAAATTTATTTGTGGCATCCTCCCAAACCTCGCCGAGCAAAAGAGCCTCGGGCTTCGCCTTTTTAACCGCAAGCCTTACCTTGTCAAGAAAGACATCAGGCAATTCGTCGGCAACGTCAAGCCGCCAACCGTCCGCACCTAATTTGAGCCATTTTGCGATAATTCCGTTTTCGCCCGTGATGAATTCAAGGTAATCCTCGCACTCCTCCGTAACCTCGGGAAGCGTGTCAAAGCCCCACCAAGAAGCGTACTTGTCGGGATAGTGTTCGAATTTATACCACTTGAAATACGGCGAGCGTTTCGAGTTATATGCCCCGCCGTCTCCGTAACGATGCTGTTTGTTAAAATAAACGCTGTCGTCGCCCGTATGTGAAAAAACGCCGTCAAGTATAATTTTTATATCCTTTTTATGCGCCGCCTCGCAGAGCGAAGCAAAATCCTTTTCCGTGCCGAGCAACGGGTCGATTTTTGTATAATCGGCTGTGTTGTAGCGATGATTCGAGTGCGCCTCAAATATGGGGTTGAGATAAATACAGGTAACGCCGAGCTCCGAAAGATACGGAAGTTTTTCTTCAATTCCCTTGAGGTCGCCGCCGAAATAATCGTTATTTAGCACCTTGCCGTTTTCGTTCGGTCGCCAATAGGGTTGATTTTCAGTATCGGCTCTCAAAATTCTGTCGGACGGTATATTTTTCTTTTTTTCGCCCGAGTTATAGAAGCGGTCGGGAAAAATTTGATAAATAATTCCGCCCTTTAGCCAATCGGGAGTTTTGAAGTTCGAGCTGCAAACGGTCAGCTGCCAATCGGAGGTCTCTGCCGTAAGCGATGAAAACACGCCTGTGAAACCCGACGACTTGCAAAGCTTGGTTTCTCCCCACGGAGAGGAAATGTCAAAATGATACCAATAAAGTCCTGCGGTGTTAATTTGAGCTTCTATGTCCCAAACCTCGTGCGAGTCGCCGTACATTCCTGCCCAATACATACCCCTTGACTCGTATTCCTCCTGTGAGTCGCCTCTTAAAGAAAAGCGTGCGGAATTTGCGCCGAATGAGCGTGGAACGATAATCCTGAATTTCACGGTTTCGCCAGTCTCGACTGCGCCTTTTTTACTTTTATAATATTTATCTTCCGAATTAAAAGCCGTTATTCCCATCTGCACTGCACCTATCCGACGTGTCCTATTTTTAATAACATTCCTATAAATTATATCACATACGTTTAGATAAATAAACCGAATTAAAATATTTTCAGCAGAAGAAAGCTTCCAAAAAAGCCTTATTTTGCATAAAACCGCTTGAAATTGAAATCAATTAGGCAAAATCGTCTTAAAACAGCACTTGAAGTTCGCACGAACCTGTGTTATTATCATATTACAACAGCAAAAGGATTGATGAATATGTTAAAGAACATCCCCGGAACAGTCCTTGAATGGAACGACGCTTTAAGCCAAAACGCCTTTGCGGTTTTATCGCCTGTACTTTCGGTTACCAAAGGACTGACGCTATCGCAATTAAAGGAATTGACGGGACTTGAGGGCTCTACAATTCAAAATTGGGTAAAGCGTGGCTGGGTTGAACGTCCGAGCGGAAAGCGTTACGGTGAACAGCAAATAGTCAGAATTATACTTATAAATATGCTCAGAAGCTCTATGCAGCTTGAAAAAATAATCGCTCTTATGCGCTACATAAACGGCGAGGTTGATGACAGAAGCGACGATATTATCCCCGATCGCAGACTTTTCAGCGTGATATGCTCGGTAATTTCGCAGGTTGACAAAAAGCAGACCATCGACAAAGCAATCATAAAGGAAATTATCGAAAATGAATTGACGGACTATGTCGGTCCGAATGAGGACTCAAAACAAAAGCTTGAGGGTGCGGTATTTTGTATGGTGCTCGGCTTTTTCTCGGCGGAAATCAAAAAAGATGCAGAAGCAGAATTTTCAAAGCTTTTTGAATAAGGAGGATTTCTATGATCATCACAACCACACCGTCTGTTGACGGAAGAAAAATCGAAAAATATCTCGGCGTTGTATGCGGAGAGGTAATCTCGGGCGTAAACTTCGTAAAGGATTTTGCGGCAGGGCTTACTAACTTCTTCGGCGGTCGTTCGGGCTCATACGAGAACGAGCTTGTCGACGCAAGAGAGCAGGCACTTCATGAGCTTGAGCAGCGTGCTTTAATGATGGGCGCAAATGCGGTTGTCGGCGTTGATATTGACTACGAGGTGCTCGGACAGGGCGGAAATATGCTTATGGTATCCGTCAGCGGAACAGCCGTTATACTTGAAAAGCAATAATGTTCTTTCCAAAGAAAAAGTGCCGTAGAAATACGGTGCTTTTTCTTTTTGCTTTGACCGCCATATTGAAATATTTCTCCTAATGCTCTATAATTATCAGCAAGATAAACTTTTCGCAGAAAGAGATTGATAAAATGCTTACATATACCTATGTATCAAAGGGTAATTTTGAATTGAGGGAAAAACCGAAGCCCGTGCTTCTCAATGAGCGTGATGCAATTGTCAGGGTCACGCTTGCAAGTATTTGTTCAAGCGATTTACACATTAAGCACGGAAGCGTTCCCCGTGCCGTTCCGGGTATTACCGTAGGACACGAAATGGTCGGAATTGTCGAAGAAATCGGAAGTGCCGTAACTAATGTAAAGGTCGGAGACAGAGTAACTGTAAATGTTGAAACCTTTTGCGGAGAGTGCTTTTTCTGCCAGCACGGCTACGTCAACAACTGCACGGACAAAAACGGCGGCTGGGCTCTCGGTTGCCGAATTGACGGAGGTCAGGCGGAATATGTACGTGTCCCCTTTGCCGACCGTGGATTAAATAAAATTCCCGATACCGTCAGCGACAGACAAGCTTTATTTGTCGGAGACGTGCTTGCGACAGGCTTTTGGGCTGCTCGCATTTCCGAAATAACCGAGGATGACACCGTGCTTATTATCGGCGCAGGTCCAACGGGAATTTGCACCCTACTTTGTGTTATGCTTAAAAATCCGAAGCGTATAATCGTATGTGAAAAGGACGAAAGCCGTATCAAGTTTATAAATGAGCATTACCCCGAGGTGCTTACGGTTTCGCCCGAAGACTGTGCTGACTTTGTTCTTAAAAACAGCGATCACGGCGGCGCAGACAGAGTACTTGAGGTTGCCGGTGCAAGCTCAACCTTCCGTTTGGCTTGGGAATGTGCAAGACCGAATGCGATTGTAACGGTTGTGGCTCTTTATGACGAAGCACAAACCTTACCGCTTCCCGATATGTACGGCAAAAACCTGATTTTCAAAACAGGCGGCGTTGACGGCTGCGACTGTGACGAAACCTTAGAGCTTATCGCACAGGGGAAAATCAACACAGAGCCGTTAATTACACACACCTATCCGCTTTCAAAAATCGAAGAAGCCTATGACATTTTCGAAAACAAAAAGGAAAATGTAATCAAGGTTGCGGTTGACTGCCGAAAATAATTTAATATAACACAAAAGAAGTGTAGCAATGGTTAAAATAATGTTCGTCTGCCACGGCAATATTTGTCGTTCGCCGATGGCGGAATTTATACTTAAAGATATGGTTAAACGCAAGGGGCTTGAAAACGAGTTCTTTATTTCATCAAGTGCAACAAGCACCGAGGAAATTTGGAACGGCGTGGGAAATCCCGTTTATCCGCCTGCGAGAGCCGTGCTTGAAGCTCACTCGATAAGCCCCGACGGAAAGCGTGCCGTTCAACTGACTTGGAGCGATTATGACAAATATGATTTGCTTATCGGTATGGACAGCGCAAATATAAGAAATATGAAGCGTATTCTCCGTGGCGACAGCGACAATAAAATTCGCAAGCTTATGGAATATACGGGAAGCGGCGCAGATGTGTCCGACCCGTGGTACACAAGGGATTTTGAGCGTTGCTACAACGATATTTACAAAGGCTGTGAAGCCTTGCTAAAAGCATTAACAGAATAAAACACTCAACAAAAAACGCTGTGCAAAGCACAGCGTTTAATTTTTATTTGCTCTTATTTGCTTTTCTTTTCGATAAGGCTCTTACCGCCCATATACATTCTAAGCGGCTCGGGAATTCTGACTGTTCCGTCCTCGTTAATATTGTTTTCAAGATAAGCAATCAACATTCTCGGAGGCGCAACAACCGTGTTGTTAAGTGTGTGTGCAAAATAGTTGCCGTCCTTACCCTTAATTCTGATTCCGAGACGTCTTGCCTGTGCATCTCCGAGGTTTGAGCATGAGCCAACCTCAAAATACTTCTTCTGTCTGGGGCTCCAAGCCTCAACGTCAAGGCTCTTAACTTTGAGGTCTGCAAGGTCGCCCGAGCAGCATTCAAGAGTTCTTACCGGAATATCAAGGCTGCGGAAGAAATCAACCGTGTTGTTCCAAAGCTTATCGTACCACTCGTCGCTCTCCTCAGGCTTACATACAACAACCATTTCCTGCTTTTCGAATTGATGTATTCTGTAAACGCCTCTCTCCTCGATACCGTGTGCGCCGACCTCCTTACGGAAGCACGGAGAATAAGAAGTAAGTGCTTTCGGAAGCTCTGCTTCGGGAATGATGGTATCAATAAATTTGCCTATCATTGAATGTTCGCTCGTGCCGATAAGATAGAGATCCTCGCCCTCAATCTTATACATCATATTTTCCATCTCTGCGAAGCTCATAACGCCTGTTACAACGTCGCTTCTTATCATAAACGGCGGAACATAATATGTAAAGCCTCTGTCAATCATAAAGTCTCTCGCATATGAGAGAATAGCCGAATGAAGTCTTGCAATATCGCCCGAAAGATAATAGAAACCGTTGCCGCTTGTCTTTCTTGCGGAATCAAGGTCGATACCGTCAAAAGACTCCATAATGTCAACATGATACGGAATTTCATAATCAGGCACAACAGGCTCGCCGAATTTTTCAAGTTCAACATTTTCGCTGTCGTCCTTGCCTATCGGCACATCCTTACCGATAATATTCGGAATGACCATCATTCTCTTTTTGATTTCAGCAGCAAGCTCCTGCTCCTTAACCTCAAGAGCTTCAAGTTCCTCGTTGATTTCTTTAACTTTTGCCTTTGCACTTTCAGCTTCATCTTTGAGGCCTTTGCCCATAAACATACCGATTTCCTTGCTGATACGGTTACGGTCGCCTCTCAATGCGTCGCCCTTTGTTTTTGACTCTCTGTATTCAAGGTCAAACTTAACTACCTCGTCAACCAAAGGAAGCTTTTCGTCCTGAAACTTCTTTTTAATATTTTCCTTTACTGCGTCGGGATTTTCCCTTAAAAATTTAATATCAAGCATTTTTATATCCTCCGATATTCTTAATCATTTATTATTCGAGATTTTCAAACTGTTTTGAAAGCTTTTCAAGGTCTGATTTCGAGAAAAATTCAACCTCGAGAGTTCCGCTTCCGCCCTTTGAAACGAAAACCTTTACTTTTCTGCCAAGCATTTTTGAAAGTGCAATTTCGACCTCATCATAAAAGATGTCACGCTTCTTTTCACGTTTTTCGGGCGATTTTTTTGTTTTCTGTGCGCTCTTTGCAAGTCGCTCTACGTCACGAACGGAAATTCCGTCCTTAACAACAAGCTGTGCGACTCTCGAAGCCTCTGCCGCATCCTCAAACGAAAGCAACGCCCTTGCGTGTCCCATTGAAATTTTGCCGTCTCTTACAAGATTTGAAATATCCTCGGGGAGATTGAGCAATCTCAAGCTGTTTGTAACCGCAGTTCTCGATTTGCCGACTTTTTGAGCCGCTTCCTCCTGTGTAAATCCAAATGTGTCAATAAGAGTTTTTATTCCCTGTGCTTCCTCGATTGCATTGAGATCCTCTCTGTGCAAATTTTCGATAAGAGCAAAAATGCTCTCCTCTTCATCCGTCATCTCACGGATTGTAACGGGAACTTCGGTAACCCCTGCCATCCTTGCCGCTCGGTATCTTCTCTCACCTGCAACGAGACGATAACTGCCGTCCGCCATAGGTCTTACAAGCAACGGCTGTAAAACTCCGTGTTCTTTTATCGAAGCTGAAAGCTCTGCCAATGCCTGTTCTTCAAATATTTTTCTCGGCTGGTCACGGTTAGGCTCTATTTCGTTAATTGAAAGTCTGACACTTTCGCCCGAAGTCGGTTCCATAGCGTTATCATAAATAAGAGCGCTCATGCCCTTACCCAAGCCGCCTTTTTTAGCTGCCATATATTTATCCTCCTTATGCCTGAGCGTATGCTTTAACTTCTTCCGGATTTGACTTTGCAAAATAATCCTCGTCAAAGAATGATAGTGCGTTTTGACCGTTATTTGTAGTGGTCACAATAATATACACTCCGCCTTGATACCAAATGTAATTTGTCTTGTTCGTTTCATAGGTAACTTCTGCATGCTTTCCGAATTTTTTATCATAAGACGAAATTGCGTCATTGAGAACAAAGCCTGTTTTTTCAGTTGTTACGTACTGTATCTCACAAAGGCGCATATTGTAGTCATATATAAAATACACTACGCTCTCGACACCTTCGGAAACAAACGGCAATCCACTCTTTTTTATTGCAAAAAACGGAACTGCGCTGTCATTGACTTGAATATCAGTCTTAACACCTAAAGCATTTTGCGTTTCTTCAATGCTCATACCCATTTTTGCACCTAAAACATCTAAATTGCTGTATTTGTATGTAACGGCCTCCGTCGTCTTCTTTTCGGTGGTAATTATCGGCGCAGGCTCAAACTCCTTGGTTTTTCCGCACGAGGTAAGTAATACGGAAGCTAAAACCAATAAAATTGCTATCGGCGTTATATTTTTCATATAACATACCTCCATTACTGCTTTTTCAAAAACTCATCGGCAAGAGCCGCATAGGCAAGCGAGCCTTTAGAATTTCTGTCATAATACATAATCGGCTCGCCAAAGCTCGGTGCTTCCGAAAGTCTGACATTTCTCGGAATAGTTGAGGAATACACCTTTTGCGGAAAGAACTTCTTAACCTCATCAACAACTTGATTTGTAAGATTCAGTCTGCCGTCATACATTGTAAGCAGCACACCCTCAATTTCAATATGCGGATTATAAAGCCTTTTAATCTGTCTGACCGTAGCCATAAGCTGAGCAAGACCTTCGAGAGCATAATATTCGCATTGTATCGGCACAAGGAAGGTATCGCTTGCGCAAAGTGCGTTAATTGTTATAAGACCGAGTGAGGGTGGGCAATCAAGGAAAATGTAATCATAATTGTCCCATATTTCCGCAAGAGCCATCTTGACAAGGCTTTCACGCTTTTCAAGCCCAATCATCTCAACCTCTGCTCCTGCAAGATTCATATCCGACGGAAGTAAATCAACGTTTTTGAATTTTGTGTTGATTACAACATCAGAAGCCTTGACAGAGTTTATAAGCATATCATAAGTTGAATTTTTGATTTCTCTTTTATTTATACCGTATCCGCTTGTGGAATTTCCCTGTGGGTCAATATCAACAAGCAAAACCTTCTTTCCTAAAGCGCCTATTGCGGCGGAAAGATTGACAGCAGTTGTGGTTTTACCCACTCCGCCCTTTTGGTTAATAATCGAAATGATTTTAGACATTCGCTTTTCACTCCATATATCTTAAACCCCGAAACGAGTAGTTTTTCTCCGTTTCGCAACTAAATTTATTGTGCCGTAATATTATAACATAACAATACGCAAAATTAAACACTTTTTGTCAAAAACAAGAGATTTTTATAAATATTTGTTTCACGTGAAACACAGCAAAACGGCAGACTCCGAAAGGAATCCGCCGTTTGCTTGTGGATGTGGGGTGTGAAAGAGAAGGATATGGGTATATATAAAACGGCGAGTGCAACAGGGGTATTTATCACAAACGCCCGTTTTATCGGTTATATAGCTTCGTCGGTCTCTCCCGGCAAAGCTATGCGGAGCTGTTCCGATTTCGGAATACGGACAACATATTCTATGTATTCCTCGGTTTCGCTCCTTGCGGCATCCGCTTCAACACCTGCTCGGCGTATCGTGTCAACCGCATGATTTAATGTATTTATAAACAGTCTGACGTCTCTTATGCCTCTCAAAGGATTACGAGAACGGTTGTTTCTGTTTATCATCTGATTTATCATTCGTTCGCTTTCAGCGACATTTAAGTGCCTGTCAACTATAATAGAAAGCGCTCTTGCCCGCTGATTGTCGTCCTCTAACATCAGCAACGCTCTTGCGTGGCTCTCTGTCAGTCCCGCCCTTGCAAGCTCAAATCGCATTTCCTCGGGCAAGCGTAAAATTCTCAATTTGTTCGATACCGTTGACGGTGCAAGTCCGAGCTTTAGAGCCACTTCCTCACGGCTCATTGCATATTCTCCGACAAGCTTTTCAATCGCCTCCGCCTCTTCAAAGAAATTCAAACTCTGTCTTTGCAAATTCTCGATTATCGAAAACATTGCGGAGTTTTTATCGTCTATGTTTATAACGATTGACGGTATTTTGACCATTCCGACAAGCCTTGCCGCACGAAGCCGCCTTTCTCCCGAAACAAGCTCGTATTTCTTGTCCTCTCGTTTTCTTACGGTTATCGGCTGAAGAATTCCGTTTTCCCTTATACTCTGTGCAAGATTTTCCAACTCGTCATAATCAAACCTCTTTCTCGGCTGATTTGGATTTGGAACTATCATAGCCTGTGGAATGTTGTATATTTCCGCCGTGCTTTTCACTCTCTGCTGTTTCATAAAAAAGACCTCCGCAACGCTTGTCCTTGTCTAAAGGATAGCACCGCAGAGGTTGTTTGTAAAGAAAAAGCGTTCGTCAAAAATCAACGCTGTTTCAAGGCTTTCGCCATTATTTTATTGGATTTTTTGCGATTTTTGCCGAAGGTCTGGGATACTTTGTCGGAGTTTGCGAAATCTTTTTAATTTCTATAATTCGTCTCGGCATTTCTTCTGTCAAATCGAATACTGTATCGTTTTTAATCTTTCCGCCGAGTATTCCTATCGCATTTTTTGCTGACTTTATTTCATCATCGGACGCCGCAGCTTTCATTGAGATAAATTCTCCGCCCACCTTTACAAAGGGCAAGCAATATTCTGAAAGATTTGTGAGGTTTGCCACGGCTCTTGCGGTTGCAAAATCGTATTTTTCACGGTACTGCGGATTTTGCCCTGCCTCCTCCGCCCTTGCGTGAACAACTTCCGCTTTAATGCCTGTTTCATCAAGCACGTTTTGAATAAAGCTCAACTTTTTCTTTGTAGAGTCAAGAAAAGTCATTTTTATATCGGGTCTTGTAAGCAAAAGCACCAAGCCGGGAAAACCTGCTCCTGTTCCGACGTCGATAAGCTTCGCATTTTCGGGAATATCCACCTTTCCGAAGAGCGCAAGGCAATCTGCAAAGTGCTTGACCGTTACATCATCAGGCTCGGTTATTGCCGTAAGGTTAAAACTTTTGTTGGTTTCAACAAGCCTTTCGGCGTACTTGTCAAGCCTTTCAAATGCGTTATCGTCTATTACAACCCCGAATTTTTGAATTGTAGCGTATAGCAATTCCTTGTTTAACATAATTAAATCCCCATTTTAGCCAAATAGATAAGTAAAACCGATATATCCGACGGCGAAACTCCCGATATTCTCGACGCCTGTCCGACGGAATGAGGTCTGATTTTTGACAGCTTTTCCCTTGCCTCAAGTCGCAAGCCGTCGATTGCGTTATAATCTATATCCTTCGGTAAAAGCTTTACCTCAAGACGTCTCATTTCGTTGATTTGTGCCTGCTGTCGCTTTATGTAACCCTCGTATTTAAGCTCGATTTCCACCTGCTCGAATATTTCAGGCGGCAAATCGGGACGCTCGGTATCAAACGGTGCAAGGTCGTCATAGCTTATCTGCGGACGTTTTATAAGTTCTATAAGCTTCATTCCTTTGTTCATAGGTGCTGTTTCACGTGAAACAAGCAGCTTTTGCAAATCCTCCGACACGTGTATCGTGGTTTGAGCAGCTCTTTTCATTTCATCCTTGATAAGTTGCATTTTATTAAGAAATTTTTGGTAACGCTCGTCGCTTATCAGTCCGATTTCGTGTCCGTAGGGTGTAAGCCTTATATCTGCGTTGTCCTGACGGAGCAAAAGTCTATATTCGCTTCTTGATGTCATCATTCTGTACGGGTCCATACAGCCCTTTGTGACAAGGTCATCAATAAGAGTGCCTATGTATGAAGATGCACGGTCAAGGATAAACGCATCTTTACCCTGTGCTCTGCGTGCAGCGTTAATACCTGCTATCAAGCCCTGCGCCGCCGCTTCCTCATAGCCTGACGAGCCGTTGAACTGTCCTGCCCCGTAAAGTCCCGATAAATCAAGAAATTCAAGGCTTGGTTTTAATGCCAACGGATCAACGCAATCATATTCGATTGCATATGCAGTCCTCATAACCTCGACATTTTCAAGACCTTTTATTGTTCTCAAAAACTTCAGCTGAACATCCTCGGGTAAGGATGAGGACATTCCCTGCAAATAAAGCTCTTCCGTATCAAGACCGCACGGCTCAATAAAGAATTGATGGCGGAGCTTATCTGGAAAGCGAACAATTTTATCCTCGAAGCTCGGGCAATATCTCGGTCCTACACCCTCGATTTTTCCGCTGTATAACGGCGAACGGTGCAGATTATCAAGAATTACCTGTTTTGTATCATCGTTTGTGTATGCAATATAGCAAAAAGACTTGTTTCCGTCAGCCTTTTCGGTTTCAAAAGAAAACGGCGTTTCGGTTTCGTCTCCCTCTTGTTTTTCAAGCACTGAAAAGTCAATACTTCGTCTGTTTACTCTTGACGGAGTTCCTGTTTTGAATCTGCGCAACGGTATTCCGAGCTTTTTAAGTGATTTTGATAATTCGGTTGCGGGGAACATTCCGTCAGGTCCGCTTTCATATGAAACTTCACCGATATAAATTTTACCGCCTAAAAATGTTCCTGTCGCAAGGACAACACTTTTTGCCGTGTAAATTGCTTCAAGCTTGGTTTTTAATTGCCACAAGCCGTCGTCGGTCTGTTTCAAGTCAATAATTTCTGCCTGCTTCAGATCAAGGTTTTCCTGAAGCTCAACAACGTGCTTCATATATTTTGAGTATTCACGCCTGTCTATTTGAGCACGCAGAGAATGAACCGCCGGACCTTTTCCTCGGTTTAACATTCTTGTTTGAATTTGTGTTTTGTCGGCAGCCTTGCCCATTTCTCCGCCGAGAGCGTCGATTTCACGCACAAGGTGTCCCTTAGAGGTGCCTCCGATAGAGGGATTACACGGCATATTTCCGACCGAGTCAAGATTTATGGCAAAAATTATCGTTTTTGCGCCAAGCCTTGCCGAAGCAAGAGCAGCCTCAATTCCTGCGTGACCTGCGCCGATTACCGCTACATCATATTCTTTTGCAAAATATTCCATATAAAAAACTCCGTTTGAGTCAGTTTTGTTTCACGTGAAACATTATTTTCCTACACAAAATTGCGAGAAAATTTCATTTACTACGCTTTCGGTTGCTTTTTCTCCCGTCAAAGTGTCGAGACTTTCAACCGCAACATCAATATTCACGTTCAAAGCGTCTCTCGTCATTCCGATTTCAAGTGCGGAAATTGCTTCATCAATGCTTTGTAATGCAGCCTTGCAGCAAGAAAGCTGTCTTTCATTCATCAACGTTGCCGCCGACGTATCAAAATCGGCAGTTCCGAGAACTTTTTCGATTGCTTTTTCAAGCTCTTGAATACCGTTTCTGTCTTTTGCAGATAGATAAACAACATTTTCAAAGTTTTTGTTGATTTTTTCAGCGTTGAATTTCGAATTAAGATCGGTTTTATTGATAATCGCAACAGCATTTTTACCGTTGCACATTTTAATAATTTCCATATCCTCGTCGTCAACTTCGGTTGAGGAGTCAAAAACGGCAAGCACAAGCGACGCTCTGTCGAGCTTCTGCCTTGTTCGGTCAACGCCGATTTTTTCAACCGTGTCTTCTGTATCGTGAAGCCCTGCCGTATCGGCAAGTCTCAGGACGTTGTTACCTAAAGTAACAGTTTCCTCGACTATATCCCTTGTTGTTCCTGCGACAGATGTTACAATCGATTTTTCGCATCCCGACAGAAGATTCATAAGGGTTGATTTTCCGACGTTCGGCTTTCCTACTATTGCCGTTTCAACCCCCTCAATTATAATTTGTCCGACGTCAAAGCTTTTAATAAGCTTTTCAAGTTCCGCCTTTGCCGTCAAAAGAGTTTCTTTTAATTTATCATCTGACAGATCGTCTATTTCTTCGTCAGGATAATCTATCCATGCTGCCATCTGCGCCGCAATTTTCTTTAGCGAAAGCGAAATCTCTGATATTTTTTTATAAAGAGCACCGTCAAGTGTGTTCAGCGCAGCGGATTTTGCCTGCTCCGATTTTGCAGAGATAATGCTCATAACAGACTCAGCTCTTGTCAAATCCATCTTGCCGTTTAAGAAAGCTCTTTTTGTAAACTCTCCTGCCTCTGCCGGAACGGCTCCGTTTGCAAGCGCAGCTCTTAAAACCTGCTTTGTAACAAGCAAACCGCCGTGACAGGAAATTTCCACAACGTCCTCGCCAGTATAGCTTTTAGGTGCTTTGAATACGAGTGCTACCGCCTCATCAACGCATTTTTCTTCAAAAAATACCTTACCAAACGCCGCTTTGTAGCCACTCAGTTTTTCTAATTTGATACCTGATACGGTTTTGAAAATTCTATCGGCTACAGACAGGGCGTTTTCACCGGAAATTCTTACCACTCCGATACCGCCTGCGGCTTGTCCTGTTGATATAGCGGCAATAGTGCTCATATTTTCACCCTTTTCATCTAAAATAATAAAATCGGGAGAGGAAGTCCTCGCCCGATTTTCACACGAGGGAAAACCCTCTTATTCTTCGTCGTTTTTCTTAACTTCGATTTTTCCGTAAACAGATGCACCCGAACAATCGTTTTTCTTTTCACGGTTTTCGGAAATCTCGGGAACATAGGGTTCCTTCTTGGGACGTCTTGAACGTCCTCTGTCGTTTCTCTCTCTGTAACCGTAATTTCCTCTGCCGCCGTTTTCGGGAGCAATTACAACTCTTCTGTCAAGATCTGTTCCTGTTGAGAACGAAGTCGCACCCTTTACCTCTTGAACAGCGGTATGAATAATTCTTCTCTCATAAGGATTCATCGGCTCAAGAGTTATATTTCTGCCACTCTTTACTGCACGGGCAGCCGTTCTCTTTGCAAGTGAAACAAGAACATCAGCTCTCTTTTCACGGTAATTGCCGACGTTTACAGATACTCTCTTATAACCTGAAATGCCCTTGTTGGCAACCATTCTTACAAGGTACTGAATTGCGTCAAGAGTTTCACCTCTTCTGCCGATAACTATACCGTAATCGTCGCCGCAATCAAGCTCGAAGGAAATTTCCTCGTCGTCTGCATAAACCTCAATCTCGCATTTTTCCATACCGAGACCGAGAATAATCGATTTAAGATATTCTGCTGTTGAATCATACTCATGCGTAGGCTTAAGAGTTGCTTTTTTCTCTGCAAGAATTTCAGCGACAGACTCTCTCTTTTCAACCTTTGCAACAGTCTTTTTTTCGGTGGCAGGCTTTGCGCTTGCATCCTTTTTAGCTGTTTCTTTTTTACTAACAGTCTTTTCTTTTTTAATTTCATCCGGTACTTCAACGGTAATTTTGACCTCTGCGGGAGATCCGCCGAGAAGTCCGAATAATTTCTTTTTTTCGGGCATTTTAAGAACTTCGATTTTATACTCGTCGAATTCAGAAAGTCCCAATTCAAGCAAAGCTGAATTCTTTGCTTCTTCAACGGTGGGAGCTTTTTTAATACATTCTTTAATCATAACTGAACACCTTGTATTTTAATTATTTATCTTCTGTTTCTTTGATTTTTTTAGTATTGTTTTCCTTGGAGCGACGGTAAATCGTCTCATCTACCATAGCCCTTGCAAGAACTTTTTTCGGTTCGTACAAATGGTTGAGAACAATCATCTGTAAGAACGAAATTGCCGAAGACATAATGATATAGATACCTACACTTGTCGGGAAAAGAAAGGCAAAATAAATCTGCATTATAGGTGTGAAAAGCATCATACAACCCATTTGAGGATTTTTTGCCATTTCGGGATTTGTCTTTCTCTGACGGATAAGCGAATAAACGCTCATAGCAAGAGCAATGATACCTGTGATTATCGGGATTGCCCAATATGCATCAAAGGTTTTGAAATTAGGAGTGTGTGCAAGGTCAAGTCCCATAAAATTAAATTTTGACATAAACAATTCAATTTTATTTATAAGTTCGGGTGTAAGACCGTTTATTGCACTCTTGTTGATTTTGTCCCAATGCTGTAAAGCATAGAGCTCAATTCTGAAAGCAGATTTTGCTTCTGTTTCCGTAAGGAACGGCATAACCGCTTCTTTAAGTGAAGCAACAACTGCCGAGGGTATTCTCAAAACCATTGAGAAAGGATGATAGTTAACCTGATAAAGACCGATCATAACAGGGAACTGAATAAGCATGGGGAGACATCCGCCGCCCATAGCATTAAAGCCCTCACGCTGATAAAGTTCTTGTGTTTCCTTTTGGAGACGCTGTTGGTCGTTGCCGTATTTTTCTCTCAATCTTCTGAGCTTCGGCTGAAGACGCTGCTGCATAGCAATACTCTTCTGCTGCTTAATTGAAGAGGGAAGCAGGCAAAGCTTAACAATAACCATCAAGAAAAATATAGAAACGAGATAGTTTCCGCTTAATGCATAAAATATTGAAATAACAAATCCGAAGGGGACTCCCAATATTTCATATAATCCGTTCATAAAGTTACTCATTTATGTTCCTCCGAACAAAATGCCGGGCATTTTATTTTCTTATTTTTTTTTTCTTTTCCGGAACGGGGTCAATTCCGCCCGGGAAAAGAGGATTGCACCTCATAAGACGACTTACTGTCAACAAACCGCCCTTGATAATACCAAATCTTTCGATTGCCGTGACCGCATATTGTGAGCAAGTAGGATAATACCTGCATCTCGGCGGAAAAAGCGGAGAAATTTTTTTCTGATAAAACCTTATTATTTTAATAATGGCCTTTTTCATTTAAGTATACCCGCTTGGTTAAACATATCAAGCATAATTTCTTGAATATCCGTACTTTTGAGATATTTGGTTTTAGTTCTTGAAACAAAAACAATATCATACGAGCCTTTAATTTTTGGCTCAACACTGCGCCAAGCAGCTCTGATAATTCTTTTGCAGCGGTTTCTTTCAACCGCACATCCGATTTTTTTACTTACAGTTATTCCTATACGACAAATTCCCGCACCGCTTTTTTTTAAATAAACAACCAGTGCAGGATTTGTATAGGATCTGCCCCTATAATAGAGGCGTCTGAAATCACAATTACGATTTAAGGTTACCGTACTCAAATTATTTACCTATTAGTAGGACAACTGCTTTCTGCCCTTTGCTCTGCGGCGAGCAAGTACTTTTCTGCCGTTTCTTGTTGACATTCTCTTACGGAAACCGTGTTCCATCTGACGATGACGCTTTTTCGGCTGATATGTTCTTTTCATCGTTATACCTCCGTTTCATTACAAAAATAATCTGCGGAAAGATATTATAACTAAATGACATAAAAAAGTCAAGATTTAAGCCAATATTAAAGTATTTTTCTTATTTTCAACTATTTGTTGTGTCAAAAATAAATTTAATGACAAAATATTGTGTTAACAAAATCATAAATTCGTAAAAAACACGAAAATCCGCTAAAAAAATTAAAAAATTTTTATTTTTTTATCTTATATATATATTTATAATAATATATAAATTAAAACTATTATATAAGCTATTGAAAAAATTTAATAGGTGTGTTAAAATGGTATTTGCTATATTATGGTCATTTTAGGCTTATATTTACGTTTTATATATTTTTAGGACTTTTTTATTAAAAACATATAAAACATAAAATAACGTGTTTTAATTGAATTATTATTACAGGAGACAATATTTATGGATTCGTTAAACGATATGTGGAGCGCCGTCTGTGAATGTGCGAAAGAAAACTATAATGTAAATTCGGAAGCTTTCAAACTTTGGTTTACTCCGATAACTCTTAAATCATTCGACGGGCAAAAAGCTGTATTGAGTATAAATAATAAGTTTTTATTTCCGATAATTGAAAAAAAATATTCGGAGCTTATAAACAATGCTTTTAATGAGGTAATCGGATTTAATGTTGAAATTGAATTTACGCTTGAACAGCTCACGGACGAAAAGGTCGAGCAAAAAGCAAACGACAGCGGAGCTTCTTTGAGAACTCTCGGAGATAACTTTGATAACTTCGTTGTAGGTAAATCAAACAACTACGCTTATGCGGCGGCGAAAAAGGTTGCGGAGGATCCGGGTAAATCTTATAATCCTCTTTACATTTACGGAAAATCGGGACTCGGAAAAACACATCTTCTCAAAGCTATTGAGAATGAAATGAAAACAAGAAATCCCGCCGCAACGATAATTTATATCACAAGTGAGAATTTTACAAACGACCTTGTTTATCATTTGAGAAACAAGACAATGTATGAATTTCGTGAAAAATACCGTAACTGTGACGCTCTTTTGATGGATGATATTCAGTTTATCGCTCAAAAGGAACAGACGGAAGAGGAATTTTTCCACACGTTTAACGCATTGACCGAATACGGAAAGCAAATTGTTTTAACTTCGGACAGGCCTCCGAATGAAATTCAAATTTTGCAGGAAAGACTTAAAACAAGATTTGAATGGGGACTTATGGCTGACATTCAACCCCCCGATTTTGAAACAAGAATGGCCATCATAAAAAATAAAGCTGAACAGTACGATTTTTCCATTCCCGATGAAATAGTCGAATTTTTCGCTCAAGAGGTAAAAAACAACGTTCGTCAGCTTGAAAGTGCGGTTAAGAAAATTAAATCGCTTTGTCTTTTGTCAAACGCAAAGCCGACACTTGATATTGCAAAGGAAGCTATAAAAGAGCTTACTACCTACAATCAGCCTATTTCGGTAATAAATTCAAAAATAACCGAAACCGTCGGTAATACATACGGAATATCCGTTGAAAACATTATGTCGGACAAGCGTGATAAAAACATTAAAGATGCAAGACAGATTTCAATGTATATTATCAGAGAAATTACGGGAATGTCTCTTGAGGATATAGGAAAATACTTCGGCGGAAAAACTCATTCTACGGTTAAGCATTCTATCGATAAAGTCAGAAATATGATGGATGAAGATTTTCAGTACAAAAAAACCGTCGAAGATATAATTAAAAACGTTAAAGATTATTGATAAAGTTTTCGACAAGTTTTAGTTTTGGACACAACGTTTTTGAACAGTTAAAAATTATCTTAGATTATATGTTCAATTCTTTTTTCTTTTAGAAAATTTTTCAACATTAAAAAACAGAGAAAAAATATTGAAAAATCAATAAATTTATCGGTTTTGTTAAATTTCGACAGCCCCTACTGATAATACTCTTTTATTAAAATATATCTTATGTTTGGAAAGGAAAAAAATATGAAATTCGTTTGCGACACTCAAAAATTCTCGGAAGTATGTTCAAATATTCAGCGCTCTGTTTCAAGCAAATCAACGATACCCGCAATTGAGGGTATTTTGCTTACAACGGCAGACAATTCGGTTACCGTTACCGGCTATGATTTGGAAGTTGGCGTAATAACCTCTGTTGAGGCAAAGGTTGAAGAACAGGGAAGCATTATTTTGAATGCTAAAATTCTCTGCGACATTTTAAGAAATCTTCCGTCACAGACGGTTAGAATTGAATCTGATGAAAGAATGACTACAAAGATTAAAAGCGGTGAGTCTGAGTTTTCTCTTATAGGAATTAACGCACAGGAATATCCGGAGCTTCCGTCTGTAAGCAGCAGCTTCCCGATTGTTGTAAAGGGCGGTATTCTCAAGGATATGATAAGAAAAACAATTTTTGCGACTGCGGAAAATGACACCAAGGTTGTTCATACGGGCGTAAGATTTGAAATCGGAAATTCTCTTATTCGTCTTGTTGCAGTTGACGGCTTTAGACTGGCTATCAGAAACGAAGCTATAGATTATCAGGGCGACGAGCAGATTTTTGTTGTTCCGAAAAAGACTCTTAATGAAATTATGAAACTCATAGTTAATGATGATGTTGCAATTTCATTGAATATCGGAAAAAGACATATAGTCTTTGAAATCGGAAACTATCTTATCGTTTCAAGACTTCTTGACGGCGAATTTTTGAATTATAAATCCGCAATTGCCATAAATGAAAATACAAAAGTAGAAGTTAATACAAGAATGCTTATAAGCTGTATTGAAAGAACTTCTCTTATGATTACAGACAGAGCAAAGAGTCCTATCAGATGTATTTTTGATGAGGATATGATTAAGACTTCGTCAATTACTTCCTTGGGTACTGCAAATGATAAAATTCCCGCAAAAATTGATGGAGAAAAAATAGAAATCGGCTTTAATAACAGATTTTTGCTTGACGCATTAAAGGTTTGCGATACGGACGAGGTTGTTATTAAACTCAGCAGTCCTATTCAGCCCATAATCATTGTTCCGAAAGAGGGAGACAGCTTCTTATTCCTTGTTCTTCCCGTAAAATTAAAATAATATGAAAAAAATAAAAGTTAAGGCAAAGGTTGCCGAAAAAGAAAAGGTACAATTAAAAATAGATACCGATTTTATAAGACTTGATGCGGCGTTAAAGCTTGCAAATATTGCAGTTACGGGCGGTCAGGCGAAAATGATAATCGGAGACGGTCAAATTAAAACAGACGGTGAGGTCTGCACAATGAGAGGTAAAAAGCTCAGAAGCGGAGACAGCTTTGAATTTGACAGAAAAATTTACGAAATTATATAGGTAAAATTATGAAAGTAGACAGACTCTCGGTAATTGATTACAGAAATATTGATTATATAGAAATCGCTCCGTCCGAGAATGTAAATGTTATTTTCGGTGAGAACGCACAGGGAAAAACCAATTTACTTGAGAGTATCTGGCTTTTTACGGGTTGTAAAAGCTTTCGTTCAAAAAAAGATAGCGAGCTTTTAGGCTTCGGCAAGGATTTTGCAAAGAATGAAATTGATTTTTTTGCAAAGGGAAGAGAGCAAACCGCAACAATGATAATTGAAAAAAAGCGTTCAATTACCAAAAACGGTGTTGATTTGAAAAGTCCTGCCGAAATGATAGGAGAATTTAACGCAGTTATTTTTTCTCCCTCTCATTTATCTCTTATTCAAGAGGGACCCGTAAACAGAAGAAAATTTTTAGACACGGCCCTTTGTCAGCTAAAGCCGAGCTATGCGAGAGTGCTTGCAAAATATAACAGGGCACTCGAACAGAGAAATGCTTTGTTAAAAGATATTCAATTTCATTCGGAGCTTTATGATACGCTCGACGTATGGGATGACAGGCTTTCGTCCTATGCCTCGGCGATAGTTTCGGAGAGAATTAAATATACAAGGCTTTTGAGCGAAAGCTGCGAAGAAATATACACGGGACTTTCCGACGGAAAAGAAAAGCTTGAAATTCAGTATGTAAATAACACAGGTCTTTATAATGACGATATTTACGAAATAAAAGATTTTCTTTTTGAAAGACTCAGACAAAACAGGCGTGAGGATATTTTTAATAAAATAACAAGCATAGGACCGCAAAGAGATGATATTGATATTAAAATAAATTCTCTTTCTGCAAGAAAATTCGGCTCACAAGGTCAGCAGCGTTCCTGTGCACTTGCAATGAAATTAAGTGAGGCTAATATAATCAAGGATGTTACGGGCGAAGAACCGGTTATACTTCTTGATGATGTAATGAGTGAGCTTGATGTTAACAGGCAGGATTATATATTAAACCATCTTAATTCAAGACAGGTATTTATAACTTGCTGTGATCCTGCCACCGTTTTGAGAATGTGCGAGGGTAAAACGTTTCATATTGAAAAAGGCAGGTTGATTTAATGTATCTGCAAATAGGAACAGAGGATTTTATAAAAACCGAGGATATAATCGGCATATTTGACCTTGATAACACTACGGTTTCAAAGGCGTCAAGGGATTATCTCAATTTTGCGGAAAAGCAAAAGCTGTCAAAAACAGTTTCCTTTGACTTACCGAAATCCTTTATCGTAACCGAAGAAAAAGGAAAAAGAACGGTGTATATATCACCTTATTCAACTAACACGTTATTTAAGAGAATAGATTAAATTCAATTTGAATTTATTGTAACGGAGGAAAAAATGAGCGAAGAAATCAAAAATGTAATGGAAGACGAAGAAATGAATACTACCGTTACCGAAGAATACGGTGCGGACGCCATTCAGGTTCTTAAAGGACTTGAGGCTGTAAGAAAACGTCCGGGTATGTATATCGGCTCTACCGGTCCTAAGGGTCTTCATCATCTTGTGTATGAAATCGTCGATAACTCAATAGACGAGGCATTGGCAGGCTATTGTACACATATCGAGGTTGAAATTTTACCCGACAACGTAATTACCGTAAGAGATAACGGACGAGGTATTCCCGTTGGTATCAACGAGGAAGAGGGACTTCCTGCCGTTACGGTCGTTCTTACCGTTCTTCACGCAGGCGGTAAATTCGGCGGAAGCGGATATAAGGTTTCAGGTGGCTTGCACGGCGTAGGATCCTCCGTTGTTAATGCGCTTTCTGAATGGTTTGAGGTTGAGGTAAGCCAAAACGGTCATATCTATAAGCAGAGATTTGAAAGAGGAAACATAGTTACAGATCTTGAAGTAGTAGGAGACACCGACGAAACGGGTACTCTTATCAGATTTAAGGCAGATTCCGAAATATTTACCGAAACTACCGTTTATGAATTTGAAGTTTTGCAGAGGAGACTTCGTGAGCAGGCTTTCCTTAATGCGGGACTTAAAATCACTCTTACAGATAAGAGAGACGAAGAAAATATTGTCGAAGAGGTTTACTGCTATGAGGGCGGTATCCGTTCTTTCGTTGATTTCATAAATAAATCAAGAGGTCTTACTCCCGTTCATGATGAAATTCTCCATTTCTCAACCGTTCAGGATGATAAGAGCGCAGAGGTTGCAATTTCTTACAATGACGGATATAACGAAATTATACTTTCCTTTGCAAACAATGTCCGTACAATCGACGGCGGTACTCACGAGGACGGCTTTAAGACTGCCTTGACAAAGGTGTTTAACGATTACGGCAGAAAATTCAAATTGCTTAAGGACAGCGATAAAAATCTTTCGGGCGACGACGTTCGTGAGGGCTTGACGGTCGTTATCAGCGTTAAGCTTACAGAGGCTGAGTTTGAGGGACAGACAAAGGGCAAACTCGGTAATACTGAAATGAAAGCTCTTGTAAACAAAATGCTTTATGAGAAGATGATGACTTATTTCGAGGAAAACCCTGCGGTCGCAAAGACGATTTTCTCAAAAGCACTTGACGCTTCAAGAGCGAGAGAGGCTGCGAGAAAAGCAAGAGATACAGCAAGAAGAAAATCTGCATTTGAGGGCAACTCACTTCCCGGAAAGCTTGCGGATTGTATTGAAAATAATCCCGAGCACACAGAATTGTTTATTGTCGAGGGAGATTCGGCAGGCGGCTCGGCAAAAGAGGGCAGAGATAACCGTATTCAGGCTATTCTTCCGCTTTGGGGTAAAATGCTTAACGTCGAGAAAGCAAGAATTGATAAGGTTATCGGCAACGATAAGCTTACACCTATTGTTCTTGCACTCGGAACGGGTATCGGCGACGAATTTGATATAGAAAAAATCAGATACCATAAAATAGTTATTATGGCCGATGCCGACGTTGACGGTCAGCATATCAGAACGCTTCTTTTGACGTTCTTCTTCAGATATATGCGTCCGCTTATCGATGAGGGATATATTTACATTGCGCAGCCCCCTCTTTTCAAGGTCTCAAAGGGTAAGTCATTCAAATATGCTTACACCGAGGAGGAGAGAGACAGATATACGGCGGAATTAGGCGGAGATAAGGTTGATGTTCAGCGATACAAAGGTCTTGGTGAAATGGATCCCGAACAGCTTTGGGAGACAACAATGGACCCTGCAACAAGAATAATGCTTCGTGTCACCCTTGAGGACGCTATGGAAGCAGATGAAACCTTCTCAATTTTGATGGGCGATAAGGTTGAGCCGAGAAGAGAATTTATTGAGAAAAACGCAAAATATGTTCAAAACCTTGACATTTAAGATAAAGAGGTAAGACGATGGCTAAAAATAAAACTTCAAGCGCAAGTCATAATCATAATTTAGGAGATTATGTTCCGCTTGAGCAACAGAACATTATAAACAAGGAAATAAATCAGGAAATGAGAAATTCATTCCTTGATTACTCTATGTCGGTTATCACTTCCCGTGCACTTCCCGACGTAAGAGACGGCTTAAAGCCCGTTCACAGAAGAATTCTCTACACAATGTACGAAAAGCATTTGTATCCGAATGTGGCATACCGTAAGTGCGCCGATACAGTCGGTGCCGTATTGGGTTCTTACCATCCTCACGGTGATGATTCGGTTTACGATGCAATGGTTAGACTTGCACAGGATTTCTCAATGAGATACACTCTTGTTGACGGTCACGGTAACTTCGGTTCAATCGACGGCGACCCCCCTGCTGCATACCGTTATACAGAGTCGAGAATGAGCAAAATCGCTCTCGAACTTTTGACTGATATTGACAAAAAGACCGTAGACTATGTTTCAAACTACGACGACAGACTTAAAGAGCCCACAGTTCTTCCGTCAAGATACCCGAACCTGCTTGTAAACGGCTCAACGGGTATTGCCGTAGGTATGGCAACAAATATTCCTCCTCACAATCTCGGTGAGGTTATCGACGGCGTATGCTGTGTAATCGACAATCCCGACGCTTCGTTGGAAGAAATTATGGAGCATATCAAGGGACCGGATTTCCCGACAGAGGGAATTATTATGGGCAGAGCCGGTATTCGTGCGGCTTATGCTACGGGCAGAGGTAAAATTACTCTTCGTGGCCGTGCCGAAATTATTGAAAACGAAAAGAACGGCAAATTTCAAATCGTAATTACCGAACTTCCCTATCAGGTTAATAAGGCAAGACTTATCGAGTCAATCGCAGAGCTTCATAAGGATAAAAAAATCGAGGGAATGTCGGGCATTAACGACTATTCATCAAAGCGTGGCGGCGGTATCAGAATTGTTATCGACCTAAAGAGAGATGCAAACCCGCAGGTTATCTTAAATCAGCTGTATCAGATGACGCAGCTTCAGATTTCCTACGGTATCATTCAGCTCGCCCTTGTTGACGGCGTTCCGAAGATTCTTACACTTAAAGAAATTATTGAGCAGTATATCAAATTCCAATGTGAAATAATCACAAGAAGAACGGAGTTTGACCTTAAAAAAGCACAGGACCGAGAACACATTCTTGAAGGTCTTGAAAGAGCAGTTGATATTGTTGACGAGATTATTGCTACAATTCGAGCTTGTAAGGGCGGTCAGGCGGAGGCAAAGCAGGCTATTATGGACAAGTTTGACTTTGACGAGCCGCAGGCAGATGCGATAGTTGCGTTCAGACTCGGTCAGCTGGCAGGTCTTGAAATTCAGAAAATTATTTCAGAGAGAAAAGAGCTTCAGGAAAAAATTAAGTCTTTGCTTGAGCTTTTGTCTTCTGAAACAAATATCAAAAATACCGTTAAAACAGAACTTCAGGTTATTGCCGAAAAATTCAGCGACGAGAGAAGAACAGAGATTTCCAACGTTGCGGGCGAAGTTGATATTGAGGACCTTATTCCCGAAGAGGACTGCGTTTATACGCTTACAAATATGGGATATATTAAACGTCAGCCTGTTGACACTTATCAGAGTCAGCGCAGAGGCGGCAAGGGCATCAAGGGTATGACAAGACGTGAAGAGGATTACGCAAAGACAATGTTTACCTGCTCCTCACACGACTATATTATGTTCTTTACCTCGCTCGGTAAGGCTTACAGGCTCAAGGGCTATGAAATTCCCGAGGGCAGCCGTTCAAGTAAGGGTATGAATGTTGTTAATATTCTTCCCATTACTTCGGACGAGAAAATTACATCAATGATAAGAGTTCCGAATTTCAGCGACGAGGATAATTTCTATCTCTGTATGCTTACCAAACAGGGCATTATTAAGCGTACTCCGCTTAACGCATATAAGAACATTCGTAAGTCGGGCATTCTTGCAATAAATCTTGATGAGGGCGACGAGCTTGATTGGGTTGCGCTCACAGACGGAACGAAGAGAATGATGGTTGCTACCAAGAAGGGCTTTGCTATTACATTTGAAGAAAATGACGCAAGGGTAATCGGCAGAACCGCCCGTGGTGTTAAGGCAATTTCGCTTCGTGACGGCGACGAGGTTACGGGTATGTGTATCCTCGAAGAGGGCAAAAAGGTTCTTACAATTTCAGAAACAGGCTTCGGCAGACGTTCCGAAATTGACAATTACCGTATTCAGTCGAGAGGCGGTAAGGGACTTACCAACTATAAGACCGAGCTTTACGGAGACGTTGCGGCAGTTTCAATGATTGATGACGACGAGGATATTATCATAATTTCTTCGGACGGAATTATCATAAGAATAAAGGCATCCGATATAAGCACTTTCTCAAGAACATCAAAGGGTGTTCGTGTTATGAAGGTATCCGAGGGCGAAAAGGTTTCGGCTTTCTCGATTACCGCACATGATGCAGAAGAAAAGACCGATGAACTTGAAATAAGCGAAGAAGATGCCGAGGGTAACGAAACAGAAGTGTCCGAAACGGAAGAATAATTTATAAATACGCATATTTTGCGTAACAATCTGTTAATTTTTAGATGCTACAATTAAAGAAAATACAGTAATGGTGGTAGTATATGAATTATCAACAGCCTTTCTCTCCTTACGGACAGAACAGTCAATACAATTTTAACAACAACTATAACGGAGAATATTATCTTCTCAAAAATAAGCATAAGGCGAACATTTCAACCGTCAGCAAGGTATGCGGTGCTGCGGTTACGGCATTTATCGTGCTCGGAACAATTTTAGGACTTGTTCTTTCTCAGGTTGACGGCTTTGAGGAGCTCTATAAGAACAACGAGTATTTTGTTTCTGCGCTGACGGCGTTGATGTCGCTTTTCACGTTGGGACTTCCGTTTTTAATTGCGTATAAATCGTTAAAAAAGAGAAATTATGTCAACGATTTGCCGCTTGGAAGACCTTATGACAATAAGGAATTTGCACTTTTAATTCCGATTACCGTAATGATTTGTATTCTCGGAAGCATTGCAACGGGTATGTTTTCGACTTTTTGTGAGGCTGTGTTCGGAATTGAGTTTTCGCAGCCCGACGACGGCTCGACTTACAGCACCTTTTCAACGGTTGCAATGTCGTTTTTTGTAACCGCCGTTATCCCTGCGTTTGTTGAGGAATTTGCAATCAGGGGCGTTGTTATGCAGTCTCTTCGTAAATACGGAGACGGCTTTGCTATAATTATGTCCTCATTTGTGTTTGCTCTTATGCACGGAAATATGATACAGATACCCTTTGCGTTTATTGCCGGTATCGGTATCGGATATGCGGTTATTAAAACAGGCACTATGTGGACGGGTATTATAATTCACTTTATAAACAACGCAATTGCGGTAATTTCAATGACCGTTTCACAGAATTGCTCGGACGAAATTACGAATATGTTTTCAATGATTCTTTACACGGTCGTTTTTGCTGTGGGAATTATTTGCTTTGCACTTTATGCAAACGACAGAAAGCAAAAGGCTCTCGGCGGAGCTTTTTCAAAAAATACTCTTTCAAGAGGCTGCACGTCTGCTCTTACAAGCGGAGAAAAAGCAATCAGCTTTATCTTTAGTGCACCGATGGTAATTGCAGAGGTTTTGCTTATTGTCGAAACAAGCCTTTATATTAACTGATATGGATAAATATGATTTTATGCGTCTTGCACTCGAACAGGCAAGGCTTTCGGCAGATGAGGGTGAAGTTCCCGTCGGTGCGGTGGTTGTGAGAAACGGCGAGGTTGTTTCCTACGGCAGAAATCGCAGAGAAAAGGAGAAAAACGCTCTTTGCCACGCTGAAATAGAGGCGATTGACAAAGCTTGCAAAGCTCTCGGCGGTTGGCGGCTTTGGGAGTGCGAAATGTATGTAACCCTTGAGCCGTGTCCGATGTGCGCAGGTGCGATTATAAATTCAAGACTAAAAAAAGTCACATACGGTGCAAAGGATTATAAAAACGGTGCTGTAGAATCGGTGATGGAAATGTTTTCTCTCCCCTTTACGCATAAGCCGGAAACGGAAAGCGGAGTTTTGGGCGAGGAATGTTCAAATATGCTCTCGGAATTTTTTAAGAATTTACGTGAGCAGAGAACAAATAATAAATAAGTAATAAAATTTATTTTAGGTGATATTATGAGTGAAAATTGCAATCATGATTGCTCAAACTGTGCGTCGAAGTGCGAAAACGAAAAGAAGGATTTTCGTTTACCGCAGAACGCAAACAGCAATGTAAAAAAAGTTATCGGAGTTGTCAGCGGTAAGGGCGGCGTAGGCAAAAGCTTTGTCACATCTACACTTGCACTTGCTTCACAGCTTCACGGCTATAAAACGGCTATACTTGACGCCGATATTACAGGTCCGTCAATCCCCAAAGGCTTTGGTATTCACGGCAGAGCGCTTGGAAACGACGAGGGAATTTTGCCTGCTGAAACGAAGCTCGGCATTAAAATAATGAGCATTAACCTTTTGCTTGAAAAAGAGGATGCTCCCGTTATTTGGAGAGGTCCCGTAATTTCGGGCGTTATAAATCAGTTCTGGCAAGAGGTTCAATGGGGCGACGTTGACTATATGTTTGTCGATATGCCTCCCGGAACGGGCGATGTTCCGCTTACCGTGTTCCAAAGTATGCCCGTTGACGGAATTATTATCGTTACGACGCCGCAGGACCTTGTAACTATGATAGTTAAAAAGGCTTACAATATGGCAAAGATGATGAATATACCGATTCTCGGTATAGTTGAAAATATGAGCTATTTTGAATGTCCCGATTGTCACAAAAAGCACTACATTTTCGGCGAAAGCAAAATAGACGAGGTTGCAAAGGAGCTTGAGATACCCGTTCTCGCCAAGCTTCCGATAAATCCTGCCACTGCGGCATATGTAGATAACGGCACAATAGAGCTTGCAGACGCTTCGGCTATGACCGAGGTTATAGAGCGTATTGCCGAATAAGTCAAAAGGCACAAAAACACCTGTAAAACCACGGGTGTTTTTTCTTATTTATCTATTGAATTAAATCGTCAGTAAATGTATAATTATAAAAATAATGTAAAATGGGAGGATATTAAAATGCCAAATGAAAAATTTGCAAAAGAAGGTCTTACCTTTGACGACGTTTTGCTCATTCCGGCGGAGAGCGACGTTTTGCCGAAGGATATTGACGTTTCAACACAGCTGACAAAGAAAATCAGACTTAATATTCCTATGCTTACGGCGGCTATGGATACAGTCACAGAATCGAGAATGGCTATTGCCATTGCCCGTGAAGGCGGTATAGGTATCATTCATAAAAATATGTCTATCGACGCACAGAGAGCAGAGGTAGATAAGGTAAAGAGAAGCGAAAACGGCGTTATTATAAATCCGTTCTTCCTTCACGCCGACAACACGGTTGAAGAAGCTAACAACCTTATGCATCATTACAAAATTTCGGGTGTTCCGATTTGTGACGGCGACGGTAAGCTTGTCGGCATCATCACAAACCGTGATATGAGATTTATGACCGATTACAGCGTTAAAATCGGCGAAGTAATGACAAAGGACCATCTTGTCACCTCCCATATAGGTACAACTCTTGAACAGGCTAAGGAAATTCTTATGAAGCACAAGATCGAAAAGCTTCCGCTTGTTGACGATCAGGGCTATCTCAAGGGTCTTATCACAATCAAGGATATTGAAAAGAGCGTTCAGTATCCCAATTCGGCAAGAGATGCAAGCGGCAGACTTCTTTGCGGTGCGGCTATCGGCGTAACTTCGGACGTTCTTGACAGAGCAGCTGCTCTTGTTGAGGCAGGTGTTGATGTGCTTACACTTGACTCCGCACACGGTCATTCAAGAAATATTCTCAATGCCGTTTCAAGAGTTAAGGCAGCATTCCCCGAGATTTCGCTTATCGCAGGTAACGTTGCAACGGCAGAGGGCACAAAGGCTCTTATCGACGCAGGTGCCGATTGCGTTAAGGTTGGTATAGGCCCCGGCTCCATCTGCACAACCCGTGTAGTTGCAGGTATCGGCGTTCCGCAGATAACAGCTGTTTATGATTCGGCAAACGAGGCTGCAAAGCACGGCATTTCCGTAATCGCTGACGGCGGTATTAAATATTCGGGCGAAATCGTTAAGGCTATTGCCGCAGGCGCTTCGGCTATTATGGTCGGCTCACTTGTTGCAGGCTGTGAGGAGTCTCCCGGAAGCAGCGAAATTTATCAGGGCAGACAGTTCAAGGTATACAGAGGTATGGGCTCAATAGCTGCTATGAACAAGGGCTCAAAGGATAGATATTTCCAAGAGGACAACAAAAAGCTTGTTCCCGAGGGAATTGAAGGACGTGTTCCTTATAAGGGAGTTCTCTCCGATACGGTATATCAGATGATGGGCGGTCTTAAATCAGGTATGGGCTATTGCGGCTGTAAAAATGTTCCCGAGCTTCAGCAGAAGACGAGATTTATCAGAATTACAAACGCAGGTCTTAAAGAAAGCCATCCCCACGATGTTTTCATCACTAAGGAAGCACCGAACTATTCGGTTAATTTATAATTTGATTTGAAATTGAGGTAAGGATATGTATAACGATCTTTTGGATTCAATCGGTCTTGTTTCAAAGTATGACGAGCAGGTTGGCTCGGCAATGAAAAAAGAACTTGAGCGTCAGCAGAGAAACATTGAACTTATCGCAAGTGAGAACATAGTTTCTCCTGCGGTTATGGCTGCTATGGGAAGCATTTTGACAAACAAATACGCAGAGGGCTATCCGGGTAAGAGATATTACGGCGGCTGCGAGTGCGTTGATATTGTCGAGGATATTGCAAGAGACAGAGTTAAGGAGCTTTTCGGCGCAAGCTACGCAAACGTTCAGCCTCATTCGGGCGCACAGGCTAATATGGCTGTTTACTTTGCACTTCTCAATCCCGGCGATACCGTTATGGGAATGAACCTTGCAGAGGGCGGACACCTCACACACGGCTCACCTGTTAATATGTCGGGTAAATACTTCAATTTCGTACCTTACGGCGTAAACGCTGACGGCTTTATCGATTACGACGAGTTTGAAGAAAAGGCTAAGGAGTGCAAACCGAAGCTTATCGTTGCAGGCGCTTCGGCATATCCGAGAATTATTGACTTTGAGAGAATTTCTCAAATCGCAAAAGAAGTCGGCGCATACTTTATGGTCGATATGGCTCATATTGCGGGACTTGTTGCGGCAGGACTTCACCCCTCGCCCGTTCCGTATGCGGATGTTGTAACATCAACAACTCATAAGACTTTGAGAGGACCGAGAGGCGGTCTTATACTTTGCAACGACGAGGAGCTCGGCAAGGCGTTTAACAAGGCTATCTTCCCCGGAACACAGGGCGGTCCGCTTATGCACGTTATCGCAGGTAAGGCAGTTTGCTTCGGCGAGGCTCTCAAGCCCGAGTTTAAGGAATATCAGAAGAATGTTATCGACAACTGTCAGGCACTTGTAAAGGGCTTGCTTGCAAGAGATATCAAGCTTGTATCAGGCGGAAGCGACAACCACCTTTGCCTTGTTGACCTTCGTGGCAGCGAGGTTACGGGTAAGGAGCTTGAGCACAGACTTGACGAGGTTTATATCACGGCTAACAAGAACACCGTTCCCAACGAGCCTCGCAGTCCGTTTATCACAAGCGGCTTGCGTCTCGGTACTCCTGCCGTTACAACAAGAGGCTTTGACACTGAGGATATGGACAAGATTGCAGAGTACATTGCTCTTGCGGTAAATGACTTTGAAAACAGCAAGGATTACATCCGCAACGGTGTTAATGAAATTTGCAACAGACATCCGCTTTATAAGTAATTAAAAAAGGCGTAATTTATGAGAGACGTTATTATCGCAAGTGCTAATAATCACTCCGCTGAGCATATTAAAACGATTTTGCAAAGCGGTGGGGTGTTCGTTCGCTCTCTTTTATGTTCGGGAAACGAGGTTCTCGCTTTCACGGGCGTTTATCCACGGGCATTGGTGGTGTGCGGAAGGCTTGGCGATATGACGGCTCTCACTCTTGCTAATATGCTTCCGCAGGGCTGTGATGTTATACATCTTTTGCCCTCGGGAGAGTCGCAGGCTGTGTTTGTGAGCAATATGGTAGAAATAAATATGCCGATTGACAGAATTGAGTTTTTGAAAACCGTTAAGGTAATGGCGGCAACGGAAAACGAGGTTCTTTCAAGACACAAGAAAAGCGGCGAGACAGAGGAAATACTTGACAGAGCTAAGCGTATAATAATGAACAGGCACCACGTTTCCGAACGTGAGGCGCACAAGATATTACAGCGCAGAAGCATGGAAAGCGGAATGAAGCTTTTGGAGCTTGCACGAATGATTGGAGATGGATAGATTGAAATTTACTAAAATGCACGGAGCAGGAAATGACTACATATATATCAACTGCATTGAGGAGACAGTCAAAAATCCGGAAAAGCTTGCGATAAAGGTCAGCGACAGACATTTCGGCATCGGCTCGGACGGACTTATTCTCATTTCCCCGAGCGACAAGGCGGATTTCAAGATGAACATTTATAACGCCGATGGCTCCGAGGGTATGATGTGCGGAAACGGCATAAGGTGCGTTTCAAAATATGTTTATGATAACGGTATGACCGATAAGGACGAAATATCGGTTGAAACAAGAAGCGGAATCAAGCTTATAAAAATGAACGTTGAGAACGGAAAAGTTGTCAGCGCAAGAGTTAATATGGGCGAGCCGATATTAGAAGCCGAAAAAATACCGACAAAGTTTGACGGCGAAAATGTAATTAGACAAAAATTAACTATCGACGAAAAAGAGTACGAGGTTACCTGTGTTTCTATGGGAAATCCCCATTGTATTGTCTATGTTGACGACGTTAAAAACATTGACATTGAAAAAATAGGCCCTAAATTTGAAAACAACGAAATGTTCCCCGAAAGAATAAACACGGAATTTGTGCACGTTGTGAGCGATACCGAGCTTGATATGAGGGTTTGGGAAAGAGGCTCGGGCGAAACTCTCGCCTGCGGCACAGGCTCTTGTGCGGTAACGGTGGCTTCTGTGCTTTGCGGCTACTGTAAGAGGAACACGGAGATAAAAATAAATCTTTTAGGCGGTACGCTTACCGACATTTGGACTGACGGCGGAGACGTTTATATGACCGGCCCTGCCGCAACGGTATGCACCGGTGAAATTGAAGAATAAACGAAAGGAAATACAAAAATGAAATTCAACGAAAACTTTTTGAAAATCGAAAGCAGCTATCTTTTTTTGAACATTGCGAAAAAGGTTGAGGCTTATTCAAAGGCAAATCCCGACAAAGAGATTATAAGACTCGGTATCGGCGACGTTACACGTCCGTTGGCACCGGCTTGCATTGACGCTATGCACAAGGCTGTTGATGAAATGTCGAAAGCTGAAACTTTCAGAGGATATCCGCCTGCATTCGGCTATGATTTCCTTTTGGACGCAATCAATGAAAATGACTATAAGGCTCACGGCGTAGAGCTTGACAATTCGGAAATTTTCGTATCGGACGGCGCAAAGAGCGATACTGGCAACATCGGCGATATTTTCTCTCTTGACAATAAGGTTGCTATTTGCGACCCTGTTTATCCCGTATATGTTGACACAAATGTTATGTCAGGCCGTTCGGGCGAAAAGGACGCAGACGGAAAATGGTCAAACATTTATTATATGACCTGCCTTGCCGAAAACAATTTCCTGCCCGAGCTTCCTAAGGAAAAGGTTGATTTGATTTACCTTTGCTTCCCGAACAATCCCACGGGTATGGCAATTACAAAAGACGAGCTTAAAAAATGGGTTGATTATGCAAATGAGAACGGCTCTGTAATCCTTTACGACGCAGCTTATGAAGCGTTTATCACAGAGGACAACGTACCGCACACCATTTATGAAATCGAGGGTGCAAAGACCTGTGCAATCGAGTTCAAATCCTTCTCAAAGACAGCAGGTTTCACGGGTGTCCGTTGCGGTTATACGGTTGTTCCACACGAACTCAAAGTTGACGGCGTAGAACTCAATTCAATGTGGGCACGCAGACAGGCAACAAAGTTCAACGGCGTTTCCTATGTGACACAGAGAGCAGCGGAGGCTGTTTATTCGGAACAGGGAAAGAAAGAAATCAGGGAAATCATTGCTTATTATCAGAAAAATGCTAAAATAATATATGACGGCTTAAAGGCTTGCGGTCTTGAGGTTTACGGTGCGGTAAATTCGCCGTACGTTTGGCTTAAAACTCCCGACAATATGGGCAGCTGGGAATTCTTTGACCTTCTTCTTAACGAGCTTCAGGTTGTTGGCACACCAGGCGAGGGCTTCGGTCCGGCAGGCGAGGGATATTTCCGCCTTACCGCTTTCGGAACAACCGAAAACACAGAAAAGGCTGTTGAAAGAATAAGAAAATATTTTGCGAAATAATGAGGGGTACTATAATGAAAGATATCTACGAGAGTCCGCTTAATTCAAGATATTCAAGCAAGGAAATGAAATATATTTTCTCACCTGATTTCAAGTTTAAGACTTGGAGAAAGCTTTGGATTGCTCTTGCGGAGAGTGAAAAAGAGCTTGGCTTGGATATTACCGACGAGCAGATAGCAGAGCTTAAAGCTCATGCAGAGGATATAAACTACGAGGTTGCCGAGGCTGAGGAAAAGAAGGTTCGTCACGACGTAATGAGCCATGTTCACGCTTACGGCGTACAGTGCCCGAAGGCAAAGGGAATTATCCATTGGGGCGCTACCTCCTGCTATGTCGGCGATAACACGGACGTTATCATAATGACAGAGGCGTTAAAGCTTGTCAGGAAAAAGCTTGTCAACCTTATAAACGAGCTTTCGAAGTTTGCTATGAAATATAAGGATATGCCCTGCCTTGCATTTACTCATTTTCAGGCAGCTCAGCCGACAACCGTCGGAAAAAGAGCTTCGCTTTGGCTCAACGATTTGGTGCTTGACTTTGCACAGCTTGAGTTCCAGCTTTCACAGATGAAGCTTTTAGGCTCAAAGGGCACAACGGGCACACAGGCTTCGTTCGTTGAAATTTTTGACGGCGACTCCGAGAAAATCAAGGCTCTTGACAAGAAAATCGCAGAGAAAATGGGCTTTGAAAATTGCTATATGGTATCGGGACAGACCTATTCGAGAAAACTTGATTACAATGTTTTGAGCGTGCTTTCGGAAATTGCCCAGTCGGCTTACAAGTTCTCGGGCGATATGAGATTGTTACAGCACAAAAAGGAGCTTGAAGAACCGTTTGAGAAAACTCAGATTGGCTCTTCCGCAATGGCATATAAGAGAAATCCGATGAGAAGCGAAAGAATTTCATCGCTTTCAAGATATGTGATTTGCGACACGCTCAACCCTGCAATCACAGCCGCTACACAGTGGTTTGAGAGAACGCTTGATGACTCTGCAAACAAGAGAATAAGCGTACCCGAGGCTTTCCTTGCAGTTGATGCGGTGCTTGAGCTTTATATAAACGTCGTTGACGGAATTGTTGTATATCCGAAGATGATTGAAAGACACCTCAACGAGGAACTTCCGTTTATGGCGACCGAAAATATTATGATGGCTGCCGTTAAAAAAGGCGGAGACCGTCAGGAGCTTCACGAGAGAATTCGTGTTCTTTCAATGGAAGCGGGCAAGGTTGTCAAGGTTGACGGCGGAGAAAATGATTTGGTTGACCGTATTGCGGCTGACAGTATGTTCTCGCTTACAAAGGAGGAAATCCTTGCCGAAATGAAACCCGAAAAGTTTGTCGGCAGAGCACCCGAGCAGGTTGTTGAGTTTATCGACGCCGAGGTTAAGCCGATACTTGAAAAATACAAGGATGAATTGGGAATAAGCGTAGAGATAAATGTTTAATAAGTGACAAATATCTTAAAAAGAGGCTGATTTATTGATTTACACCGGTGAAAAATGTCCTGTATGCGGTAAAAAATTCGTTGAGGGAGACGATATAGTCGTTTGTCCCGTTTGCGGAACTCCGCATCACAGAGATTGCTACAATCTTCATAATGCTTGCGCTAACGAAGGCTTGCACGCTGAAAAATTTGAATGGAAGCCCGAAGCGAAGGCAGAAGAGCCAAAAGCGTTTGAGGAGCACGGAAAAAACGGAGGAAAAACCGTTGTTTGTCCGAACTGCGGAAGAGAAAATCCGGCAGAGGAGCCGAACTGCCTTTATTGCTCGGCAAGACTTTATAATGTCGGAACTGCAATTCCGCCGTTCCCAAATATGCCGTATGGAGCAAGAGTTATTGAAATTTCGCCCGACGACACAATAGGCTCACATAAAATTTCAGATGTTGCTTCGTATATCAGAAACGGCGCAAGCAGATATATACCTAAATTTTATGCCGCTGAAAAGACGGGTAAAAAGTTCACTTTCAACTGGGCAGCGTTCTTCTTCTCGCCCTATTGGTTCTTTTTCAGAAAAATGAACATTATAGGCTTCGTGCTGTTGCTTGTTTCGCTGTTTACAACGGGAGTCTGCACGACCCCGAGATTTGTTGAAAAAACAGAGGCGTATTATGCTTCTGTCGAGCAGTACCAAAGCGGAGAGCTCTCCGTTGAGGAAATGAGCGAGGTCAGCAAGGAGTTTATTAAAACACCCGAGGTCATAGTTCTTGCGAGTGTTGAGCTTGCAATCAGGCTGTTTGGCGGAATTTTCGGCAACACGTTCTATAAAAAGAAAATCGAAAAGGATTTGACCGATTTTAAGGCGGAGTCAAAAACCGACGAGGAATATCAGCTGCGGATTTTGAAACGAGGCGGTACTTCAATGGTAATGACGACGCTCGGAGTTTTAGGATATTACTGTGCGGAACAGTTGTTGATTTCATTTATCACAAGGGGGAACTGATTATGAAAATCACAAAGGCGATTATACCTGCGGCAGGACTTGGAACAAGGGTGTTACCCGCTTCAAAGTCCGTGCCGAAAGAAATGTTGAATATTGTTGATAAGCCTGCAATTCAGTATATTGTAGAAGAGGCTGTTGCGGCAGGAATAACGGATATTCTTGTTATCACAAACAGAGGTAAGGGTGTAATTGAGGATCACTTTGACCACTCGTTTGAACTTGAGGCTTCGCTCAAGGATAATCCGTCTAAAAAGAAGATTTATGACGATGTACTCAAAGCGTCAAATCTTGCCAACATGTACTATATCAGGCAAAAAGAGACAAAGGGTCTTGCTCACGCAATTTCGTGTGCGAGAAGCTTTATCGGCAACGAACCTTTTGCTATTCTTTACGGCGATGATGTTATCGTATCTCCTGAGGGCAAGCCTGTTATCGGTCAGCTTATCGACGCATATGACAAGTACGGTGTAGGCTGCGTAGGCGTTAAGGAGGTTCCGAGAAAGGACGTACCGAAGTACTGCTCTCTTGATGTAACTCCGATTGACAACAATGTTATGGCTGTTCACAACATTATCGAAAAGCCCACTCCCGAGGAGATTGTTTCCTGCTATTCGATTTTGGGCAGAGTTGTTATGCCGCCCGAAATTTTCGATTTGATTGAGCAGACTCCACCCGACAAGAAAAGCGGCGAGGTTTACTTTACGGACTCAATGCTTATGCTTGCACGTCAGGGAAAGCTCAACGCTGTTGACTTTGACGGCATCCGCTATGATATGGGCAACAAGCTCGGTATTATGAAGGCTAACTGTGAGGTTGCGCTCAACCATGATGAAATCGGCGAGGATTTCAAAGCATATCTCAAGGAGCTTGTCAAGACCTTCTAAAAGAAAATAAACATATTTAAGGGCACGGTTTTTCCGTGTCCTTTTTTGTCGAAAAAGAGCGTATTATAGCATTAAAAAAGTACAAATAATGGTACTATTCGTAACAATTTTGTTTGATTTTGCAGACGTATATCACTATAATCAGGGTTAGAAAATGTTACGAAAGGACACAATTTAATGACACTGAAAGAACTTGCAAAAGCTTACAAAGAGGACGAGAAGAGACTTGAAAAGCAAATCGCAGCATTGCGAGAAAGCTCAAAAAATTACACGGGCGCACAGAAGCATAACGCAAACAGACATCTGCTCTGTCTTTACGAAATGAAAAGAGAAGTGGCCAATACGGCAAAAACGCTCGAAAACTATTACACAGAAAAGTCGCAAACAAGGCTTTATCATAAAAAAAGCGACATTTTACACCCGCAATCTTAATTTTTCTATTGATAATTTGCTAACAAAAATGTATAATACTATCGTACATCTCCATAAGGCAGAGGAATACGGTATGTATATGCAAAAATGCTTTACGGCAAGCAGCTTATTGTATTGCGGCTCTTTATGGTAAAACAGGAAAGGAGTTCATGTTACAATGATTAACTATTCACATGAAGTTGAAACAATGTGCTGTGTTGCTAAAGGACCGCACCATGATCCCGCTCCCATTCCCGAAGAAGGCAAATGGGTAGCTGCAAAGCAGATTACAGACATTTCAGGTTACACACACGGTATCGGCTGGTGTGCACCTCAGCAGGGCTGCTGCAAGCTCTCACTTAACGTTAAAAACGGAATTATCGAGGAGGCTCTTGTTGAGACTGTCGGTTGCTCGGGTATGACTCACTCGGCGGCAATGGCAGCGGAAATTCTTCCGGGCAAGACTGTTCTTGAGGCTCTTAATACAGACCTTGTTTGTGATGCTATCAATACAGCAATGAGAGAGTTGTTCTTGCAGATCGTTTACGGTCGTACACAGTCTGCTTTCTCTGATGACGGACTTGTTATCGGCGCAGGTATGGAGGATCTCGGTAAGGGCTTCCGTTCAATGGTCGGCACAATGTACGGCACAAAGGCAAAGGGCGTTCGTTACCTTGAAATGACAGAGGGTTATTGCACAAGAATGGCTCTTGATGAGAACGACGAGGTTATCGGCTATGAGTTCGTTTCGCTCGGCAAGATGACAGATTTCATCAAGCAGGGTATGGAGCCCAACGAAGCATATAAGAAATCAATCGGAACTTACGGCAGATTTGATGAGGCCGCTAAGTATATCGATCCGAGAAAAGAATAAGAGAGGGAGGATTTAACAATGGCACAGTTTGAAGGTTACGAAAGACGTGAGGCTAAAATCCTCGCAACTCTTAAAGAATATGGCATTTCGTCAATCGACGAGTGTAAAGAAATTTGCGCAGAAAAAGGCATTGACCCCTATACAATCGTACAGGAAACACAGCCTATCTGCTTTGAGAACGCTAAATGGGCTTACACCGTAGGTGCTGCTATCGCTATTAAGTCAGGCTGCACAAAGGCTGCTGATGCGGCTGCTGCTATCGGTATCGGCCTCCAGAGCTTCTGCATCCCCGGTTCTGTTGCTGAAAACCGTAAGGTTGGTCTCGGTCACGGAAACCTCGGTAAGATGCTTCTTTCCGAAGAGACAGAGTGCTTCTGCTTCCTTGCAGGACACGAGAGCTTTGCAGCTGCTGAGGGCGCAATCAAAATCGCTCTTAACGCAAACAAAGTTCGTCAGAAGAACCTCAGAGTTATCTTGAACGGTCTCGGTAAGGACGCTGCTTACATTATTTCAAGAATCAACGGCTTCACATATTGTGAAACAGAGTTTGATCCCTACTCGGAAACCGTTAAGGTTACAGAGCAGAGAGCATTCTCAAACGGTCCGAGAGCTGATGTTAAGTGCTACGGCGCTGACAACGTTCCCGAGGGCGTTGCTATCATGAAGCTTGAAAATGTCGGCGTTTCAATCACAGGTAACTCAACCAACCCGACAAGATTCCAGCATCCCGTTGCAGGCACATACAAAAAGTGGTGCGTTGAAAACGGCGTTAAGTATTTCTCGGTTGCTTCGGGCGGCGGCACAGGCCGTACACTTCACCCCGACAACATGGCAGCAGGCCCCTCTTCTTACGGCATGACCGACACAATGGGAAGAATGCACTCGGACGCTCAGTTCGCAGGCTCATCCTCTGTTCCGGCTCACGTTGAAATGATGGGACTTATCGGTATGGGTAACAACCCGATGGTTGGTGCTACCGTTGCAGTTGCAGTTGCAGTTGAAGAAGCAATGAAAGCATAATTTCACAGCAATAATTTAAGGCAGGTAAGAAATTACCTGCCTTGTTTTTATTTGCTTTTTCTTTTTGTTGTGTCCTTACGCTGTCGGGCTTGTTCGACTTTTGATAGCCCTTGCGATATTGCGGGGAAAGCATTATCGGTGTCGGCGGTCGGCTGAATTTCATAAGTGCCGTACTTGTTCAACATTCCGTAAGCCGATTTCGGATTGCCCTGTATATTTGCCGTGCTCTCGTCAAGCATTTTATGCGAAGTGCGTTTCTTTTTCATTTAATCACCCGTAATATCTTTTCACATGATGATTAAATTATACGCTTTTGCTTATTTCTTGCCCTTTAACAACGGTTTGATTTTTGTAAAGTAAGCGTTCCCGTCCGTTTCGCCGAATTTTTTAACAAGGGCGTTATGTATGCCCTCTTTTGTCTTACAGGTCATTGTAATTTTCGCTATCGTCTTTGAAATGGTACGGTCGCCGATTATTTCAAGAACGCTGTTTTCGATTTTTTCGATTTCCTCTAAATTGTTACCCTCGCAAATCGCACGAATTTGCTTTACAGAGTAACCACGGTTGCACCAATATTGGCAAACAAACGAAAAGCCTTGATCTTTGGAAACAATATAATAAGTGGTTTCCTTATCGTTATACTTGCCCATCAAATAGCCTATATAGGTGTCAAGCTGAGCGTCGAGTGCGTCATGGAAAATCTTATCCGTGCCGGTGATTTTCACATTCGCTTCCTTGAAAACGGTTTTTGCTGCGGACTTTTGGATTTTCTCAACTGCCTTGATGTCGATTTTCGGTGCGTTTGTGCTGAAAAACACAACGACAACGTCGGTATCCAAAAGCCTTTCGATACCGTTTAAGCCTGCAACGGATGTGTTTTCATAGTCAATAACATAAATGCTCATTTTGCCACCTCAATAAAATCACTTGTGATATTTGCCGCCCGAGGAAATTTGAAAAGCCCTGTATATCTGCTCTAAAAGCATTATTCGAGCCATTTGGTGCGGAAATGTCATCTGCGACATCGAAAACTTGAAATCGGACATATTTTTAATTTCGTCGCTCAATCCGAATGAGCTTCCGATTATAAAAACGATATTGCTTTTGCCGTTTACCGCTATTTCAGACAATTTTCGACTAAAAGCCTCACTCGATGATTGCTTGCCCTCAATGCACATTGAAAATACATATGAATTTGACGGGATTTTAGCCTTTATTTGCTGTGCCTCGGCGGTAAGAGCGTTTTTTATTTCGTTTTCAGACGGATTGTCCGACAGCATTTTCGGAGACAGCTCGACAATATTCAGTTTGCAATATGCAGAAAGTCGCTTTTGGTATTCTTCCGAAAATTCACGCATATATTTTTCTTTGAGCTTGCCCAAAGCTATGATTGTTATGCCAATCATAACATCACCGCCTTTGAGTCCCAAACAGGCTTTGCGATTTTGAGGATATAGTCGCTATCCTCCTTTGCGCCTGCGCAGGTAAGAGATGCATAGGTGGTCTGATATGCAAGCTCGGGAAAATTGTTTTCCTTGCTCAAATGCCCCAAAACGAGCCTTGTTGTACCGCCTTCAAGGAGCTTAACCGCTTCGTCGGCGCAAGAGTCGTTAGACAGATGCCCTTTTTCGCCGAGTATTCTCTTTTTAAGCTGATACGGATATTTCGTGCTGTTTTCAAGCATATGTATATCGTGATTTGACTCAAGCAAAACAAGGTCGGAGCCTGAAATTGCATTGTGCACGGTGCTCGTCATAATGCCGAGGTCGGTTGCGACGGAAATTTTTCGTCCGTCGGGCGTTTCGACGGTGTAGCCGCAGCTTTCAATTGCGTCGTGAGAGGTGCGGAACGGCTTTACAAATATACCGTTTGCATCATAGCCGTTTTCGTCAATCGGTAAGGTGTCGATATTTTTGCCCTGAAGCGTGTTGCTTTCAAGAAAGTTCAAGGTTTTTTCAAGGGAAAGAACTTTAATATTATGCTTTGCCGCAAAAACCTTTAAGCCGCTAACGTGGTCGTAATGCTCGTGCGTTATAAATATAGCACTTATGCTGTCGGGGTCAACGCCGATATTGTGAAGCGCCTCGTCGGTTCGCTTTGCACTGACGCCAACGTCTATAAGCACGCCGTTTTCGCCACAGCCTATGTAAATTGAATTTCCGCTTGAGGACGAAAACAGCGGACAGAATTTTGCCATAATTACTCCTTGATTATTCGGGTAAAATTGAATTTGTTGTTATATAGGTTACGCCTGCGTTTACCATTGCGTCAAGATGATACTTGTCGTCAACAGTCCAGCAAGCCGCAACAAGTCCCTTGTCAAGAAGCTTCTTAATCATATCGGGACGGGGCGAGTTGAAATCGGAGGAGAAGTCCATACCCTTGCAGCCGCTGTCAACCGCCTGCTGAATGTTCTTGTCGGTAAGATAATCTACAAGGTACCACATTTCAAGTTCCCTGTCGATTTTGTTAAGAACCTGCAAGTCCTCTAAAATAAAGGAAATTACAACGCAGGTCTTTTCAATGCCGTTCTTTTTAAGCATATCATAGAAGCTCTGCATTTTGTCTGTGCGAGGGTCTTTGATTTCGATGATGGGACGGCAGTTGTATTTTTTACAAATGTCGATATATTCCTGAAGAGTGCACATTTTAACATCAAGGTGCTTGCCGATATTTGCGCCTCTGAGCATTTTGAGCTTCAAAAGCTCTTCGCTTGAATGTTCCTTTATATCGCCCTCGCCGCTGAAAAGTGTTTCAAGGTTCGGGTCATGCGCTACCATCCAAACGCCGTCCGTTGCCATATGAGTATCGCACTCAATTCCGTAGAAATTGCCGTGCTTGCCCGCAGCCTCAAATGACGGTGCGGTGTTCTCGGGATTAACGCCCGAAAGACCTCTGTGAGCAACAAATTTGGTCGTTCCGAAGTCTATATCACGAAGCTCGGTAGCCTTTTTGAGCTCCATGGGAGAAATCGGCTTTTTTCTCATATTCTTATACACGGCTTTTTTGAAAACCGGAGAAAATTTGTAACCCATAAACGCCGTAAACCTGTTAAGCTTTCTCATTTTAATTACCTCCTGAGCGAAAGCGTTTTATTAAAAACATTATAAAACAATTTTCTAAAAAAGTAAACAGTATATATTGATAAGTCGGGACAACAATAAAGCAAAGACAAAGCATTTTTTAAGCGTTGATTGCTTGACACGGATATTGTAATATTCTATAATTAAATGATACATATAATAGTGTAAAGAGGTAGAGTTTTATGCATTTTGAAGAGAGAGAATTTCTCCCCGTAATACTCGGCGCCGATATAACGGCATATTCGCTCGCAAGAAGCTTTCACGAGGAATATCATATTAAATCGCTTGTTTTGAGTATGTCAGAGGGCGGGTACATTGCCAATTCCGATATAATCGAAAACAGAATTTTCCCCGGCCTTGAAAAAAAGGAGGTTCTTGTTGAGAGGCTTCTTGAAATCGGCAAGGAATTTGAGGGCAAAAAGAAGCTTATTGTTCTCGGCTGCGGCGATTGGTATGTCAGAGCTCTTATAGAGTCTAAAAAGGTGCTTGAGCCTTATTATATCGTTCCGTATATCGATGAGGATTTACTTAATAAAATTGTTCTTAAAGATAAATTCTATGAAATTTTTGAAGAGCTCGGTCTTGATTATCCCGAAACCTATGTTTATGAGTGCGGAAAAGAAAATGACCTTAAATTTAATTTCAAATATCCCGTAATTGCGAAACCCGCAAACTCCGCAATGTATCACTATGCGAAATTTGAGGGCAAGAAAAAGGTTTTCTCCTTTGACAATGAGAAGGATTTGCGTAAAATGCTCGCAAACCTTGAAAAGTCAAGCTACAATTATAAATTCCTTATTCAGGATAAAATTCCGGGCGACGATACCTATATGCGAGTGCTCACCTGCTATTGCGACAAGAATTCAAAGGTTCGTTTTGCGGCTCTCGGCAGAACCTTGCTTGAGGATCATACTCCGACGGCTATCGGAAACCCCGTAGCGATTATCAATGAGGTAAATCCCGATATTGTTGCGGCGGCTACAAAGTTCCTTGAGCATATCGGTTATGTCGGCTTTGCGAATTTTGATATAAAATATGACGAGAGAGACGGAAAATACAAATTCTTTGAGATAAACGTCCGTCTCGGCAGAAGTAATTTCTATGTTACGGGCAGCGGCTTTAACACTGTCAAATGGATAGTTGACGACTATATCTATAACAAGCTTGACGATTATACGGTTGCCGACAACATAAATCTTTATTCGGTTGTGCCGAAGGGCGTCATTATGAAATATGTTCCCGAAAGCGATTTCAAAGATCTTGCGAGAAAGCTTTTTAAAGAGGGAAAAGTTACCTATCCCTTGCTTTATAAGGCGGATAAAAATTTGAAGCATAATTTCTATGCGAGGGCGGCCTTGCTCAACCAGTATAGGAAGTTCAAAAAATATTTTTAATAAGAATGTGAAAAATATGAAGGAAAAAATTTTAGGAGTTCTCGGCGGCGTAGGTCCGCTTGCGACGATATATTTTGCAGACCTTGTCGTTAAAATGACGGATGCTAAAACCGACCAGGAGCATATTGCGATGGTTATCTTAAACCATTCGTCGATACCCGACAGAACGGATTATATCCTTGATAAGACAAAGCCTAATCCGTTGCCCGTTATGATTAAAGACGCAAAGCTGCTTGAGGACGATAACTGCGACTTTATTGTCATTCCGTGCAACACGGCGCATTATTTCTATGATGAAATTCAAAAAAGCATAAATATTCCGATAATCAATATTCTTGAGGAAACCGTTTGCTATTGCGAAAAGACTATACCGAACATTAAAAAAATCGGCGTTCTTGCAACGGTCGGTACTCTCAAATCAAAGGCTTATCAGAATATAATCGAAAAGCACGGACTTGAATGTGTAGTGCCGTCGGCAGAGGATCAGGCGTCGCTGATGAATATCATTTACAATCAGGTAAAAGCGGGCGAGAAGGTCGATATATTCGAGTTCCACCGTATAATCGGAGAGATGAAAAAGCAGGGCTGCGATGCGGTTGTGCTCGGCTGTACGGAGCTTTCGGTTATTAAAAAGGATTTCAAAATTGACAGTCCCGACGTTGTCGATTCAATGGAGTGTCTTGCAAGAGCGAGTATTCTTGCCTGCGGCAAAAAGCTTAAAGCGTAAAATTTTTTAAGAGGTAAATTTATGTGCGGATTTGTAGGCTATGTAAATGCCGAAAATGACAAAGAAACAAATCAGAAGATTATCAAAGCGATGGCGGACAGAATAATCCACAGAGGTCCCGATCAGGACGATTATTATGTCGATTCCGAGGTTTCGCTCGGCTTCCGCAGACTTTCGATTATCGACCTTGACGGCGGCAGTCAGCCGATTACCAACGAGGACGGGTCAAGAGTTATCATTTTTAACGGCGAAATTTATAACTATCAGGAAATCAGAGAAGAGCTTATCGAAAAAGGTCATATTTTTAAGACAAAGACCGATACGGAGGTAATTCTTCACGGCTTTGAGGAATACGGAAAAGATATTCTCACAAGGCTCAGAGGTATGTTTGCGTTCGTTATCTGGGACAAAAACACGAAAAAGCTTTTCGGTGCAAGGGATATTTTCGGAATTAAACCGTTTTTCTATTATCTCAATGAGGGCAATTTTCTTTTCGGCTCGGAGATAAAATCGTTTTTGTCAAATCCCCTTTTCAAAAAGGAATTTAACGAGGAAAGACTCCCCGATTACCTTTGCTTTGAGTATATTCCGACTACCGAAACAATGTTCAAGAATGTCTATAAGCTTGAGCCGGGCAGTTATTTTGAATATGAAAACGGAGTGTTTAACACTAAAAGATATTTCACACCCGAATACGATATTGACGATACAAAAAACATAGAGTATTGGGAAAATCTTATCGACGAAACGTTCAAGGGCTCGACTGTGGCTCACGGTATTGCGGATGTTGAGGTCGGCTGTTTCCTTTCAAGCGGCGTCGATTCGAGTTATGTTGTTCATGAGATGGCGAAGCGGAATAAGGTCAAGACCTTCTCTGTCGGCTATGCGGAGGAAAAATATTCGGAGCTTGACAGAGCCGTTAAATTTGCAGAGCACGAGGATGTTCCGAACTTTACAAAGAAAATCACGGCGGAGGAATATTTCTCTGTCGCACCTATGGTTCAGTATTATATGGACGAGCCGCTTCCGAATCCGTCGGCACTTGCACTCTATTTCCTTGCAAAACTTGCTTCCGAGCAGGTCAAGGTCGTGCTTTCGGGCGAGGGCGCAGACGAACTTTTCGGCGGTTATCACTATTACAGAGAGCCGCTTGACTTTGAAAAGTATATGAAGGTTCCGCAGGGAATAAGAAACGTACTCGGAAATGTTGCGGAGAAAATGCCTGCTTTCCACGGAAAGAGATTTTTGACAAGAGGCAGATACCCGATTGAACAGAGATTTATCAGATGCAACTATGTTTACAATCACTCCGAGCTTGACAAGGTGCTTGCAAAGGATATTCCGTCAAAAGAGCCGTGGACATATACAAAGCAGTTCTTTGACGAGGTCGAGGGCGAGGATGATATTACAAAAATGCAGTACGCCGATATCAGAACTTGGCTTGTGCAGGATATTCTTGTCAAGGCAGACAGAATGAGTATGGCGAACTCGCTTGAATTGAGAGTCCCTTTCCTCGATAAAGAAATGCTCAAGGTAGCCTTGCAAATTCCGTCGAAATACAGAGTAAACGACGAGACAACAAAGGTTGCATTGCGTGGTGCGGCGGCAAAGGAATTACCTGCCGAAACCTCATCGATGAGAAAAACAGGCTTTTTAACTCCGTTGAACGATTGGCTCAAAAGAGATGAATTTTATAATTTGGTTAAGGAGAAATTCGAGTCTGACGAAGCGGCAATGTTCTTTAACCGTGATTATATAATTAAATTGCTTGACGATCACAAATCGGGCACAGCACACAATATGAAAAAAATATGGTCGGTTTATTCTTTCCTTCTTTGGTATGAGAAGTATTTTGTTGAAAACTGAAAGTGAGGCGTTATTATGTCTGAAAAATGCGCAGCGGTAATTTTAGCAACAGAAGAAAACCCAAGTATTACAACCTATCGTTCTATTTATATGATGAACCTGTTATCAAAGCCGATAGTCGGTTGGGTAATAACGGCGCTCAGAAGATGCGGAATCGAAGATATTTCGGTTGTTGTGTCCGATAATGACGTTACAATCACACCGTATGTCGAGCTTTTGGGCTGTGCGTCGTATAAAAGAAAGCAGATTGAAAACGAATCAATCGATTTTATGAAAAAACATTGCGAGGGCAACATTCTTGTCGTAAGAGGCGATGCCCCGTTTATTGACCCGATTGTGCTTAGAAACGCATTGCTTGAGCATGAAAACAACGGCAATGAGGTTACAGTCGTCAGCACACAGGTAGATGTGCCGTTCGGATATTCAAGAATAGTCAGAGGCGATTCGGGAGAGCTTCTTTCGGTTGTCGAGGAGAAGAATGCGGCGGCTGACGAAAAGAAAATCAGAGAGGTAAGCTCAGGCTCATATTGGTTTGATGCGATAATGCTTCTCCGAAGCCTTGAAAGTTGTGTTAAATTCCACAAGGACGCCGTTGACAATGCGGTTAACGAGATTATGGCGTTCGGCGGTAAGGTCGGTGCATATTATGCGGACTCCCCCGATATAGTTTTGCGTGCGAGCAACAGGAGACGTCTTTTGACACTCAACGAAAAGGCGAGAAAAAATGAAATTTTGAGGCATATCGAGGCAGGCGTTGACATTCCTTGCATTGACGGTGTTATGATTGAGTCGGATGTTGAAATCGGCGTCGGAACAACGATTTTGCCGGGTACGATTTTAAGAGGCAAGGTAAAAATCGGCAAGGGCTGTAAAATCGGTCCTAACACCCTGATTGAAAACAGCACGGTCGGCGATAATGTTATTCTTAATGAAACACAATGTTATCAGTCTACCGTTAAAAACGGATGTAATATAGGTCCGTTTGCACATATAAGACCTAATTCGGTTGTCGGTGACAGCGTTCATTTGGGCAACTTTGTTGAGGTCAAAAATTCGTCGATTGACACGGGAACAAAGGTTTCTCACCTCACCTATGTCGGCGACAGCGACGTCGGAAAGCACGTTAATTTCGGCTGCGGAACAGTTACCGTAAACTACACGGGCAGGGCAAAATTCAGAACAAAGATTATGGATGATGCGTTCATAGGCTGTAACACAAACCTTGTAGCACCCGTAACGGTCGGTGCAGGCGCATATACTGCGGCAGGCTCGACAATAACCGAGGATGTACCCGATTCTTCGCTCGGAATTGCAAGGGCAAGGCAGGTTAACAAGCTCGGCTGGAGAATAAATAAAGATAACGAATAAAACAAGAGGAAAACTATGTTTGACAGACTTAACAAAAGTGGCAAGACTGTCGGCACGCCTGAATTTCTTGTGGTGGGGCTCGGAAATCCCGATAAAAAATACACCCTCACAAGGCACAATTCGGGCTTTTTGTGCGTCGATGAGCTTGCCGAGAAGCACGGCTTCAAAATAAACAAATTGAAATTTAAGGCTCTTATTGCCGATACGGTCATAAATTCTCACCGTGTAATCGTTATGAAGCCGCAGACCTATATGAATTTAAGCGGCGAAGCGGTAAGAGAGGCTGTAAATTTCTATAAAATACCGCCCGAAAATGTTATTGTCATTTTTGACGATATTTCGTTGGATGTCGGAAGGCTGAGAATTAAGAGAAAGGGCTCTGACGGCGGTCATAACGGTATAAAAAGCATTGTTTCGTGCATTTCAAGCAACAATTTCCCGAGAATAAAGCTCGGTGTGGGCAAAAAGCCGCATCCTGAATACGACCTTGCGGCATGGGTGCTCTCGGAGTTCAAAAAAGACGAGGCAAAGCCGTTGAAAGAAGCGATTGACAACGCTTGCGACGCACTTTTGCTTATGCTCGACGGAAAAATTGACGAGGCAATGAACAAGTTTAATTCATAGGAGATAAATTTTAACTATGTCTGCTTTTAGAGAGGCGTTAAGCAAATCGCCCGAATATAAAGAGCTTGAAAAGGCGGTCAAAAACGGCAAAACTCCGCTTGGTGTTTTGGGTCTTACCGCCATACACAAGGCTCATTTGATAAGCTCGCTTTGTGCGGATAGCTCCCGCAAGGCTCTTGTTGTTATGCCCGATGAGTCGTCAGCCACAAAGTTTTGTGAGGACTTAAAGGTCTTTGGCTTGAATGCGTTGGTTTACCCCGAGCGTGATTTTTCGTTCAACGGTGCACAGTACCGTTCGCACGAATACGAGCAAAGACGCTTGAAAGTTCTTTCAAATATGCTCGAGGGAAACCTTGACGTTGCGGTTTGCTCGGTTGAGGCGGCAATGCAGAGGACGATCCCCTGTGAGGACTTGAAAAAGCACTCTTTAACCTTGAAGGTTGGCAAGGATACTTCGCTTGACAGAGTTCTTGAGGTGCTTTCCGCTTCGGGATATGCCCGTAGTGATATGGTAGAGGGCGTCGGACAGTTCTCGGTGCGTGGCGGAATACTTGACTTGTTTTCCCCTGACGGAGATGCACCCGTGCGTATTGATTTTTGGGGCGACACGGTTGAAAGTATGTCCCATTTTGATATTGACAGCCAAAGAAGAACGGACAAGGTTGAGGAATTTTCGATTATGCCGTCAACTGAAATTCTGTTTTCGGGTAATGATGAATTAAAAGAGAAAATCGAAACATTTATAAAAAATGTTAAGGGTAAAGGCTCGAAAAAAGCAAAGGAGAGCCTGCTTTCCGATATAGAAAAGCTTGATTCCGGCGAAAATCTTGCCTGCGAGGACAAGTATCTTGCTCTTGCTTATGAGAAGTTCAGTACGATATTTGATTATGCCGACGAAAACTTCCTCACAGTTATATGCGATAGCTCGAATGTCAAGGAAAGAGCGACGAATTGCAGCAAATTGATGAACGAGGAAATCAAGGCTCTTTTTGAAGAAGGTGTGCTTTGTAACGGCTTAGACAAATATTATCTAACGCTTCCCGAGCTGTTCAAGGAATATGAAAGGCACAAGATAGTTTACTTTGACAATTTCGCAAGAGGAAGTTTTGATATTCCCGTAAAAGACTTAATTTCATTCACAACAACACAGCTTCCCGTGTGGAATGGAAAGCTTGATGTTCTTTTGGATGACATTTCCCCGCTTTTAGAAAAGAGTGCAACCGTTGTGGTTATGGGCGGTACGGAGAAAGCGGCGAAAACCCTTGCCGATGACCTTGAAAACGAGGGTACGCCTGCCTTGTATTTTACATTCGAGCCGAAAGAGTTCCCGAAAGGCAGAGTGTGCGTTTTACAGGGTGCTTTTTCAGGCGGCTTTGCCTATCCTAATGATAAATTTTATGTGTTTACTTACGGCAGAAACGCAATGTCGTCTAAACGCAGAAGAAAATATAATTATAAAAAAGGTCAGGGTATACATTCTCTTGACGAGCTTCATAAGGGCGACTACGTTGTTCACCGTATGCACGGTATCGGTATTTTCGACGGTATACAGAAGATGGAAGTCGGAAAAATTGTCAAGGATTATATTAAAATCAAGTATGCCAAAAATGACGTGCTTTATGTTCCCGTTACACAGCTTGACCTTGTTTCGAAATATATCGGTCCGCATGAGGAAAACGGAAAGGGTGTTAAGCTCAACCGTATCGGCGGTGCGGAATGGGAAAAGACGAGAAGCAAGGTGCGTGCGGCGGTCAAGGATATGGCGGACGAGCTTATTGCGTTGTATTCAAAGCGCAGAGAGTCAAAGGGTTACGCATTTTCTCCGGATATGGATATGCAGTCTGATTTTGAAAGGCGTTTTCCGTATGACGAGACGCCCGATCAACTTCGTTCCGCTGATGAGATAAAGGGCGATATGGAAAAGCCGTATCCAATGGACAGGCTGCTTTGCGGAGATGTCGGCTTCGGTAAAACCGAGGTTGCGCTTCGTGCGGCGTTCAAGTGCATTGCCGACGGTAAGCAGTGCGCTATGCTTGTGCCGACGACAATTCTCGCACTTCAGCATTACAGAACATTGACAACAAGATTTGACGGTTTCCCTGTTGAGATTGAAATGCTTTCACGCTTCAGAACGGCAAAGGAGCAGGAAAAAATCATTAAAAATATCAAGCGTGGCTCTGTTGATATTATAGTCGGCACGCACAGGCTTATTTCAAAGGATATTGAATTTAAGGATTTAGGCCTTTTGATAGTTGATGAGGAACAGCGTTTCGGCGTTGCTCAAAAAGAAAGGCTCAAAGAAAAATTCCCCTATGTTGACGTGCTGACGCTTTCGGCTACACCCATTCCGAGAACGCTCAATATGGCTATGTCGGGCATCAGAGATATGTCGGTTATAGAGGAAGCACCGCAGGACAGACACCCCGTTCAAACTTATGTTATCGAGCAGGATATGGGCGTGCTTGCCGAGGCTATGGAAAAAGAACTTCGCCGTGGCGGTCAGGTCTATTATCTCTACAACAGGGTTGAGGATATTGAACGTAAGGCGGCTGAAATCAAGCAGTATCTCCCCGAAGCAAGAATTGCCACCGCACACGGAAAAATGGCGGAGGACGAGCTGAGTGAAATTTGGCGAGCACTTTTAGAGGGCGAAATTGATATACTTGTCTGCACAACGATAATCGAGACGGGTGTTGACGTTTCAAACTGTAACACATTGATAATTGAAGATGCGGACAGGCTGGGTCTTGCGCAGCTTCATCAGATAAGAGGTCGAGTAGGCAGAAGCTCAAGACGTGCTTCGGCGTATTTTACATTCAAAAGAGGAAAAGAGCTTACCGAAATAGCACAGAAAAGGCTTGAGGCGATAAGAGAATATACCGAATTCGGCTCGGGCTTTAAGATTGCTATGCGTGACCTTGAAATAAGAGGCGCAGGTAATGTTTTGGGTGCACAGCAGCACGGACATATGGAAGCGGTCGGCTACGATATGTACCTTGAATTGCTCGGCGAAGCGGTCAGCGAGGAAAAGGGCGAAAAGCCGCAGACACGCAAAAAGGATTGCCTTGTTGATATGCAAATTGACGCTCATATTCCCGAAAGCTATATCGACAGCGTTCCGCAGAGGCTTGCGATTTACAGGCGTATTGCCGATATTTGCTCGCTTGAGGATGCGGCGGATGTTAAGGATGAGCTGCTTGACAGATACGGCGATATTCCGAATTCCGTAAACGGACTTATCGATATTTCCCTGCTTCGTAACACGGCTTCGAAATACGGCGTTTATGAAATCGGTCAAAAAGGCAGAAACGTTATACTTTATATCAATGAAATTCCGACAAGCATGGTGCTCAATCTTTCTTCGCAACTGCGAGGACGTGTATCGGTGTGCGATTACGGTAAAAAGTATATAAGCGTTAAAATTACCGAAACGCAAGACCCGCTGGACACGCTGAAAGAGGTATTCGGCTATCTTTCACAGGTGCCGTCAAAGTAAAAAGCATAAAAAAAGAACCGATGCATAGCATCGGTTTTTTTATTGGGTAATTTAGAATAATTTGGTTAAGGACTTCTGTCCACCACAAACATCTGTCCTTGTTCGTTTATTATAATAACATTGGATTGTTGCAAACCACATACAAATTTGTGAACAAATTGTTAACAATCGAACAATTTTACGCCGTTTAGACGAATTTTTTGCTTTGAACACGCTCCCACTCTTGACATTACGTCTTGTGTGTTGTATAATAGCACAGAATTTACGATTAAAGGGAGGGAATAATGTGAGCCAGGTAAAGGTTAAAGACAACGAGTCTTTGGAAAGCGCTCTCAGACGCTTTAAGAGACAGACCTCTCGTGACGGCGTAATCCAGGAAGTTCGTAAAAGAGAACATTACGAAAAGCCTTCTGTAAAGAGAAAGAAGAAGTCGGAAGCAGCTCGTAAAAGAAAGTATAAATAATACGGGCTTGTTGAGTAGGCTTTACGGGTTTTGCCCGTCGGCTCTCGGAGCAAATAAGTTTTGAGTAAAACACCGACGTACCGTGCGTATGTCGGTGCTTTTATTTGAATTGTGTGCCTTGTGCGGCTACTGCGAGGCGTATAATGATTGTTCTAAATTTATAATTGTAGTCGGAAAGGCTTCGGAAATGGATAAAAAAGACCTCACCATGCCGAGATACAGATTTCGGTGCGTGCTTGACATAACGCCGGAGGATTTGCACAAAATGGGCGCAAAGGCTGTCGGACTTGATATTGATAACACCTTGGCACCCGACGGCACTTTTAATTTTGTCGAGGGCGTTCATGAGTGGATTGATAAAATTCAAAAAGCGGGATTTCCGATAACGGTTATTTCCAATGGCACATTTATCAGGGTTATTCCGATTTCAAAATATTTGGGAAATTTACCTTATGTGCATCTTTCGTGCAAGCCGTTTTCGTGCGGACTCAAAAAAGCGGCAAAGCGTATGGGCGTTGATATTTCCGAGCTTGCTATGATAGGCGATCAGCTCTTTTCCGATATAAAGGCGGCAAACCGTTGCGGCGCAATACCCGTCAGGGTCGATCCGTTGCCCGCAAAGAGTCTTTATCCGCATTATTATAAGTGGAAAGAGAAACGGGAAGAGCCGATACTCAGAGAATTTGAAAAAAATCACGGTTACGGAGTTGAGGGAAATGATTGAATTTGTTAAAGATTATCTCAAAGTGTCGTCATCCGATGCGGCATTGATTGTTTCGCCCGAAAACAGATTTTATTTTACAAATTTTGCATCCTCGGACGGCTTTCTTTTGGTGTCGGCAGATAGGGCGGTATTTATAACCGACGGCAGATATATAGAAGCGGCGCAGAAAACAGTTAAAAATTGCGAGGTAATGCTTCAATCGCAGACGATTTCACAGATAAAGGACGTTCTCACGGCACTCGGAGCAAAGAGCGTTGCGGTCGAAGCTGAAAGGATGACACTCAAGCAGTATGCTGAATTCGCACGTGCTCTTGACGGTATTGACGTTGTTTGCGACGGTGAGCTTGACGTTGTAATTGAAAAAATCAGAAGCATAAAAAGTAAATCTCAAGTTGAAAAAATTATTAAGGCTCAAAGAATTGCCGAAGCTGCGTTTGAGCACATTTTGACCTTTATAAAAGAAGGTGTTACCGAAAAAGAGGTTGCGCTTGAACTTGATTATTATATGCTTTCGCACGGTGCAGACGGACTTTCATTTGAAACGATAGCTGTAAGCGGCAAAAACAGTTCAAAGCCCCACGGTGTGCCGTCGGATAAGAAAATTGAAAAAGGCGATTTCGTTACAATGGATTTCGGTGCGGTTGTCGAGGGCTATCACAGTGATATGACAAGAACCGTTGCGGTAGGCTTTGTAACGGATGAGCAAAAAAATGTTTACGAAACCGTTTTGAAAGCTCAGGCGGCTGCACAGGCTGCGGCTTCGTCGGGTGTTTGCTGTGCCGACGTTGACAAGGCGGCGAGAGATGTGATTGAAAATGCAGGCTACGGCGAATACTTTAATCATTCCACAGGACACGGCGTAGGCGTTGAAATTCACGAGTATCCGAGACTCTCAAAGCTGTGCAAAACGGCACTTTCGGTTGGTAATGTTGTAACGGACGAACCGGGCATATATATCCCCGAAAAGTTCGGCGTCAGGATAGAAGATATGCTTTTAATCACCGAAAACGGCTGTGAAAATCTCACGAGAGCACCGAAAGAATTGATAATACTGTAAAAACTACTTGAAAAATATTCGAATATAGGATAAAATAAAACTGTAAAATAAGGTTCGCATATAATTGTGCGAAAAAATGGAGGATTTATTTATGATTTCAGCTGGCGATTTCAGAAACGGCGTAACATTCGAAGAGGACGGCCAGGTACTTCAGGTCGTTGAATTCCAGCATGTTAAACCCGGTAAGGGCGCTGCTTTTGTCAGAACAAAAACTAAAAATGTTATTACCGGCGCAGTAGTTGAAAAGAGCTACAACCCCACCGCAAAGTTCCCGACAGCATTTATAGAGAGAAAAGATATGGAATATTCTTATGCTGACGGCGACCTTTATTACTTCATGGATTCGGAAACCTATGAGCTTGTTCCGATCAATGCAAGTGACCTCGGAGATAACTTCAAGTTTGTTAAGGAAAATATGGTTTGCAAAATTCTTTCCTATCAGGGAAAGGTTTTCGGCGTAGAGCCTCCCACATTTGTTGTTCTTGAGGTTACAAAGACAGAGCCCGGCTTTAAGGGCGACACAGCTACAAACGCAACAAAGCCCGCTACGCTTGAGACAGGTGCGGAGATCAAGGTTCCGCTTTTCATCAATGAAGGCGAAATGATTCAGATCGACACCAGAACAGGCGATTATATGGGACGTGCAAACTAAGGAGGTAATTTTATGATGACAGTTACTGAGAAGGCAGCATACCTTAGAGGTCTTGCTTCGGGACTTAATCTTGATGAGAGCAAACCCGAAACAAAGCTTATCAATGCAATGATGGACGTAATTGACGATCTTGCTCTTTCGGTTGCGGATCTTGAAGATGAACTTGCACTTGTTACAGAGCAGCTTGATGCTGTTGACGAGGACCTTGATTCTCTTGAAGAGTTCGTTTATGACGACGAATGTGACTGCGATTGCGACGATTGCGATGACGACGATGAAATGTATGAGGTTGAGTGCCCTGCTTGTCACGAAACAGTTGAATTCGATGAGGATTCAATCCTTGACGGCTTTGCAGAGTGCCCGAACTGCGGCGAAAGCCTTGAGTTTGACCTCGACTGCTGCGATTGCGACGATTGTGACGGTTGCGACGAGGACTGATTTCTAAATCAAAAATTAAGCGAGGACGAGATAGCTCTTGTCCTCGCTGTTTTTATTGCTTGATTTGCTTGATTTGCTTGCCTGCGCCGTCGATTTTATAAGGCTCGGGGAAGATAAGCTCCGATACGCCGACAAATGAATATCCCTTTTCGGACAGTGAGGTTAAAATGCTGTTGAGTGCTTCGGGTGTGCTTTTAACGTCGTTGTGGAATAGGATTATCGAGCCGTTTTCGGCTGCGGACAGCACTCGTTTTTGCATTTCTTCGCTTGAAAGTCCTCTCCAATCAAGTGAATCGACAGACCATTGTATAGTTGTCATACCGGATTTTTTAGCGGCAATTTCGCTGACGTTCGTGTAATCTCCGGACGGAGAGCGCAAAAGCGTCGGCTTTTTGCCTGTTATATTTTCAAGCGCTGCGTTGCATTTTTCTATGTCGGCACAAACGGCGTTTTCGTCAAGCTTGCTGTATAAGGTGTGATTGTAGGAATGGTTTGCTATTTCGTGACCTGCGTCAAAAAGCTTTTTCACGCTTTCGGGATACTTTTCCGCCCATTTCCCTACTATGAAAAATGTTGCCTTTGCATTGTGCGAGGCAAGAATATCAATAAGTGTGTCGGTGTCCGAGTCTCCCCAAGCGGCATCAAAGGTGACGGCGATCTTCTTTTCCTCGGTATCGACACAGTAAATCGGAATTTGCCGCTTCGGCGTTGCCTCCGTCGGCACGGTATCGTCCGTTACGCAGGCGGCGGCGACTGCAACGGTAAGGCAGACGAGAAAAGCAATAAAAATAGCTTTCTTTGTGATTATCATATATTTCAAGTCAATCATCTCCCCTTAAAAGTATATTGCGAAAGCGTGTAAAAAAGACGGGGCACAAGCATGTTTTTTGGCGATTGACTTTGATTTGTTAAATGTTATAATATACTTGGGTTTTAAGTGCTCGATTACAGTTCAAGGAGATAGGGTTTTATGAAAATCGTTATTGCCGGAGTCGGTCGAATAGGCTATTCAATCGCTCAGGAGCTTTCAAAGGAAAATCATGATATAACGGTAATTGAACAAGATGAGAAAAGACTCAAAGAGGTTGAAAATACACTTGATGTTATGACACTTGTCGGAAATGCGGCGAGCTATGAAACGCTCAACGAGCTTAAGCTGAAGGATACGGATTTGCTCATTGCGGCTATGAAAGAGGACGAACTCAATATGCTCTGCTGTCTTACCGCCAAAAAGCTCGGCGTCAGGCACACGATAGCGAGAGTGCGAAACCGTGACTATTTCAGACAGACGGAGTTTTTGAAGGATGACCTCGGACTTACTATGACGTTTAATCCAGAGGAGGATACGGCGAGCGATATTTCAAGAATACTTCGTTTTCCGTCGGCGTCAAAGGTTGAGTCGTTTGCGAACAGTAAGGCGGAGTCGGTTGAGATAAGAGTCGGCGAGTCAAGTCCGCTTGTCAATATGAAGCTTTACGATTTGAAGCTCAAAACAGACGCTAATATTCTTGTCTGTGCGGTTGCAAGGGGCAAGGACGTGTTTATCCCGAGAGGAGATTTTGAAATTAAAGCCGGCGACAGGATAAATATTATCGGCTCTTATAGGGAGATAAATAAATTTATTAAAAAGCTCGGCGGACGTAAGCACGGAGTTAAAACCGTCCTTATTCTCGGCGGAGGCAATATCGCATACTATCTTGCGAAGCAGCTTGCCAACCTCGGAATTACAATTAAGGTAATTGAAAAAGATAAAAAAGCATGTGAAAAATTCAAGACGGCATTCCCGAAGGCAAATGTTGTGCTTGCCGACGGTACAAACCCCGAAATTTTGAGCGAAGAGGGACTTGAAATGGCGGACGCTTTCGTTGCGATAACGGGCGACGACGAGGACAATGTCATAAGCTCAATGTTTGCAATGTCCGTGGGTGTTGACAAGGTAATTGCCAAAATCAAGGAAAGCCATATAATCAGAATGCTTGCAGGAAATAATATCGACAGCATTGTTCAGCCGTCGAGCATTGCAACGCAAAAAATAGTGCGTTATGTTCGTTCAATGCAAAACGCTTATGATTCAAGCCTTGACTCTCTTTATTATATTTTTGAGAGAAAGGTCGAGATAATGGAGCTAAAGGTTAGCGAAAACGCAGATTATCTTGACATTCCGATTAAACAGCTTAAAGTACGTGATGATGCGATAATTGCTTCGATAAACAGAAACGGAATTTGCATAATCCCATCGGGCGACGACGTTATTAAGGCGGGCGATGAGGTTATTGTCGCTACGACGCACAAGGGAATTACAAAGCTCGACAAGGTGTTGGAGGCTTGATATGAATTACAGAATGATAATCAAGCTTCTCGGGCGAATTGCTTGTATCGAAGCGGTTTTGATGCTTGTTCCGATGCTTGTTTCGCTCGCTTACGGGGAGAGCGTCAAGGGCTTTGCGGTTGCAATCGCCGTTGCGGTTGTAATCGGTGTTGCGTTTGAGCTCGCTACAAGGAATTGCGACAAGAGAATATTTTCAAAAGAGGGTTTGACCTCGGTTGCTCTTTGTTGGGTGCTCATTTCGTTGATAGGAGCTATACCGTTTACTGTTGACGGTGCGATACCGAGCTATATCGACGCTGTTTTTGAAACGGTTTCGGGCTTTACCACAACGGGCTCAAGCATATTGACGGACATTGAGGCGCTCGGCAAGGGTGTGCTGTTTTGGAGAAGCTTTACTCACTGGATAGGCGGAATGGGAATACTCGTATTTATGATGGCGGTAATGCCGATGTCAAAGGAGTATTCGATGCACATAATGCGTGCCGAGATTCCAGGTCCCGAGGCAGGTAAGCTCACGCCGAAAATTCAACGCTCCTCGCTTATTTTGTATTTGATATATATTTTCCTCACGATTGCGGAGATTGTTGCGCTTCTTATTTGCAAAATGCCGTTTTTTGACTCGGTAGTTCATGCCTTCGGAACGGCAGGTACGGGTGGTTTCGGAATTAAAAACACAAGCATCGGCGCATATTCAAGCCCTGCTATCGATATGGTTATCGCCGTGTTCATGGTAGCCTTCGGCGTGAATTTTAATGTTTATTTTTTGTTGCTTATAAGAAAGCTTCGCACGGCTTTGTTTAACGAGGAGCTTCGTTGGTATCTCGGAATTGTCGGCTTTGCAACGGTTACGATTGCCTATAATTTGAGAAGTGTATACAATTCCGTTGCGGAATGCTTCAGATATTCATTTTTTCAGGTCGCTTCGATTATATCGACAACGGGTTATTCCACGGCAGACTTTGACAAGTGGCCCGAATACAGCAAAATGATGCTGATCCTTGTAATGTTTATCGGGGCGTGCGCAGGAAGCACGGCAGGCGGATTAAAGGTTTCGAGAGTTATAATTTTGCTTAAATCCTCGGTGGTTGAGATTAAGCATATGCTTCATCCTCGCTCTTACAATGTGGTAAGGCTCAACGGCAAAAACGTCGGCAAGGAAACGCTGCACAATGTGCTTGTTTTCTTCTCTGTCTATATGATGATTTTGTCGGCAGCTTGCGTGATAATCGGCGCAGTTGATGGCTTTGACCTCATTACTACGTTTACAAGCGTCGCAACGTGTATTTCAAACGTCGGACCGGGCTTTGCGCTCGTCGGACCGACCGGAAACTTCTCGATTTTCTCGCCGTTTTCCAAAATTCTCCTGTCTGTTTGTATGCTTATGGGTAGACTTGAAATATTCCCGATGCTCATTCTTTTCTATCCGAGCACCTGGAAGAAAAGTGGTCAATTTTAATTTGACAAACAAAATTAAAGCGTTACGGTTTTTGTCCGTAACGCTTTTTATGTTCTTGTGAGTGCGACATATTCCCTTGGAGTTATGCCGTATTCCTTTTTGAAAAGTGAAATGAAATGTGATTGACTTGAAAAACCGAGCGTATCACATACCTTTTCGTTGTCGTAGCCCTCCCATAAGAGAGTTTGCGCAAGCTCTAACTTCTGATGGGTTATGTATGTGCTTAGATTTACGCCCATCTCCTCCTTGAAAAGCTTTGAGAGATAGTCGCTCGACAGACCGCAGCTTTCGGCAACGCTGTTTACGGTCAGTTTTTCGCCAAGATTTTTATTTATATACGCCACACATTTTCTTATGTGCGGAGAGTAGTTGAGGTTTTTCCTGCAAAGGCTTACTTTGTTTGTAAGCTCGATTGCGGCATCAACCATAAGCGAATTGATACCCATTTTCGTCTTGCACTTGTCAACCTTTTGAACAAAATCGTCGGAAAAGGTGTAAGCCGTGCTTTCGGACAAGCCGCCTTGAATAGCATAGCGTGTGGCAAGGGTAATAAAGCTCACTGCCATATATTTACGCTGTTTCAATTCGTCATCCGACATTTGCCCTACCGTGATGTTTTGAACGCCGAGCTGCTTCATTTCAAAAATAAGCTTTTTCAAATCGCCTTGTTTAAGACAGGAAAACAGGCGAATTTCATCCTTGTATGGGGTGTGATAAAGGTTATCGGTCAAGGCTTTTGTCTTTGATTTAGCGATTTCCTTAGGAATTATTCTAATGCTCATAAGCTCTTCGTAATCCATTGTACCACCTCAATTTAAGCATACAAAATAAATCGGCGTTCGTCAACCGAAATGTGAATTTTATAACGGCAATGTGATATTTGATATGAAATGTGACATTTATATTGATTTCAGAATTTCAGGTGCTTGCAACAAATCGTAAATCTCAAAATCGGGCTTAATATCAGTTTCGTTTTCCGCCCCCGTTGGATTGAACCAAATTGTTTTGATTTCCGCATTTTTGCCGCCCTTTATATCGGAGGTCAAGCTGTCGCCGATTATCACAGCTTTTGACTTATCAAAATCGGATATTTCCTTGAAGCATTTTTCAAAGAAGCGTTTATCGGGCTTGTTATATCCGAGGTTTTCGGAAATGAATATGCTGTCGAAATATTTTTCTATCCCTGCGCTCAAAAGACGGCTGCTTTGCACCTTTTTAGCACCGTTTGAAGCGATATAAAGCGAATATTTGCCGTTCAGCTGCTCTAACAGGCTCTCCGCACCGTCTATGAAATAATGACCTATCGCAAGCTGCGACTCGTAATAAGCCGTTGTGTCCTTCGGAGACAGGTCAATGCCGAGCTTTGAATACAAAATCCGATAGCGTTCGACCTTTACCTCGTTCCTTGTCAGCTCTCCACGTTCAAGCCGTTCCCATTGAGCTTTATTTATTCTGTGGTACAAATCCAAGACGCTTTGAGTAGGCTCAACGCCGAAGTGTATAAGAGTATTTGCTAAAGCGACCTGCTCTGCTTTGTGAAAATCAAGAATTGTATCGTCAAGATCTAAAAAGATAAATTTTATCATAACGCTCTCCGCATAAAATCATTTGATTAGATTTTACCATTATTTATAAAATTTTGCAAAGAAAAAAGGCCGCATAAAGCGGTCTTTTTTCTAAAAAGGGGGTTAGGATTCTATATGAAAAAGTGTAATGGTTATATGTAAACTCGCCGAAGCGAGATTAAAGCACTAAGGTTAAGGATGAACTCCTGTGTGATTATCTAGTCAACGCATAGAGTTCAATAGCCTTAAGGAATGTCTTCCAAGAAAGTGTCTTGCTTGAACCGATATCATCGATGAGCTTGAGCTTTTCTTCTGTTGCATATCTGTCTACTGTCATTGTTGTCACCTCTCTCTTTCTTTATTGTGACTGTATGATAACACCTTTTGTAATATTTGTCAAGACTTTTTTCACAAAAAATTATTAAAATATTTGTGCAATATGATTAAGAAAATGTTAACAAAACGGAGTTGACGGCATTTTATACCCCGAAAACCCTTGATGCTACGTAGAAAACTGCTGTTTTGGGTGAATATATATTCACCAAAAAACGAAAGTAAATTTGGCATAATGACGAAAAAATTTTTATAAAAATAATGACCGAAATCGGGAAAAACCGACCTCGGTCATTAAAAGAATAGAAAACTATGAGTTTTATGCGTTGATAAGAGTTGCCGACGAATTTGAGGACGGAACAAAGCCCATATAAGTCTTGCCCGTGTTTATTTTAAGCTCGCTTCCGTCTGCCGAATAGAGTTTGAGCTGATTGTGCGTTGAGCCCTTCTTCCAAGTGATTTCCTCGTAAGTGCCGTTTGATACATATAAGCCCTTGCCCTCGGAGAGATTCCATTCAACAAGCTTTGCATCGTTTTTGTAGAGCGTAACGTTTGAATAAATGATGATTACATTGTTTACTGCCATCTGCTTGCCGTCAGAGTCAACCATCGGCTTTGAGTTCATATTGTTGTAATACAAGCCGTCTGTCGAATTATATGTAAATGTGTGCTTGTAACTTTCCGAGAATTTAATTTGAACGCTGCCGCAGGGATTTGCAAGTGTTCTCTTTTCGGAAGCGAAATTGAACGGTTTTGCGTGAGAAGCGTCAATATCGGTACGGAATTTCTTGTCGGAAATTGCCTTGCTGAGCTGTTCGCCCGTCGTACAAGCGTTGTGAGGTGCCTTTCTCGACTTGTCACGCTGGAAGTATTTGCCCTCTCCCTTGTTTCCGTCAATGTGATTTAACGAAGAGTCGGAGGAGAAGAGATTGTACGCAACATAGCTTCCGCCGAAGTGAACGTATATAGCGTCAAAGCTTGCCGCCATTTCAACAAAGTTGTGACGTGCGCTTCTTGTAGGTCCGATTTTGCCTGCCTTTGAAATATCGGAATAGAGCCACAGCATTCTTGTAATGCCGCCCTCTGCAAGTCCCTCGATTACCACGTCGGGAGAGCAAAGTCCCCATTGAGGACGTGCTTCGGGAGAATTTTCGACAACGACTGCAACGGGTCGCTTACCCTGAGCCGACTCGCTGAGTCCCGAAAGACCTGTAAGCGGATTTATATCGCCCGATACGGCAGGGGCTTCAGTCTGCGACGGCGTTGAGGTGTCGTCCGGCTTTATATCGTCCTTTTTACCGCAAGCGGCAAAGGCGCTTAATGCTACGACAAGTGCAAGTACAGCCGCAATGATTTTGAATTTTTTAGAATGAGACATTTTTAACAACCTTTCCTGTGTGTTTAGCTATGTATATTTTACCACATTATCGATATTTTTCAATGTTTTTTGCTAAATAAGACAAAAAATATGGGAGCTGTATCTGCAACAGCTCCCTATATGTTGTGGTTTATTCTTCGTTTGCGGCTCTGTCGGCAATTACCTTGTCGGCAACAGCCTGCGGAGCTTGCTCATAGCGTGCGAATTCAAGGATGTATGAGCCTCTGCCTGCCGTGATTGAACGCAAAACAGTTGTGAAATCGCCCATTTCAGCCATAGGAACTTCGGCTACAAGCTCTTGCATACCGCTTTGAGCAGGATTTGTGCCGAGTACACGGCCTCTGCGCTTTGTAACGTCACCCATAATATCGCCGAGGTTGTCGTTCGGAAGAACAACCGTAAGAGTTCCTACGGGCTCGAGAATTGCAACGCTTGCGTTGGGCATTGCAGCCTTGAAAGCGAGCGAAGCGGCTGTCTTAAACGCCATTTCCGAGGAGTCAACCGGATGGTATGAGCCGTCATAAAGAGTTGCTTTAAGACCTACCATAGGATAGCCTGCCGCAAAGCCCTTGAGAACACATTCCTGCAAGCCTTTTTCGACTGCGGGGAAGTAGTTCTTCGGTACTGCACCGCCGACAACCGCCGTTTCAAATACAAGTGAGTCGCTGTCACACGGCTCAAATTTAATCCAAACGTCGCCGAACTGACCGTGTCCGCCCGACTGCTTCTTGTGTTTACCCTGCGCTTCGACGGCTTTTCTGATGGTCTCACGGTACGCAACCTTCGGAGCTTCAAGCGTTACCTCAACGCCGAATTTGTTTTTAAGCTTTGAAACGATAACGTCAAGGTGCTGTTCACCGAGACCCGAGAGGATTTGCTGACGTGTTTCCTTGTTGAGCGCAAATGTGATTGTGGGATCCTCCTCCATAAGTCTTTGAAGTCCCTGTGCAACCTTTTCCTCCTCGCCCTTCTTTGAAACGACAACCGCCATTGAAAGACAGGGTTTCGGGAAGTCAACGCCCTTTAATTTAAGCTTGTTTTTCGGATCGCAAAGTGTATCGCCCGTCTTAACGGATTGAAGCTTTGTAACTACGCCTATGTCACCTGCGATAATCTCCTTTGCGTCCTCCTGCTTTCCGCCCTTAACGGTAACGATTTTACCCATTTTCTCAATAGCTTCGGTGCGGAAATTATATGCCTGTGTTTCGGATGTGAGCTTGCCCGACACAACCTTAAAGAAGGACATTTTTCCTACAAACGGGTCTGCAACGGTTTTGAAGCAGATTGCCGCAAGCGGTCCTTTGTCATCACAAGGAAGAATTACCTCTTCTCCGTCCTCGGTTGTCGCCGTTTCGCCTGCGTAGCCGAATGCGCCGGGTACGGACCAAGCAAGACCGTAAAGAAGCTGGTCAACACCTGCCGCCGTAAGACCGGAAACCGCATAAACGGGATAGATAGAGCCGTCGAAAATTCCGAGACACAAGCCTTTAAGGATTTCCTCCTGAGTGAATTTCTCGCCCTCGAAGAATTTATCCATAAGAGCCTCGTCTGTCGTTGCGACCGCTTCCATAAACGCAGAGGTCATTTCCTCGATTACGGGGTCGTTCGGAACGTCAACCTTTTTAGCGTTGCCGTCTGCATCATATTCGAAAGCCATACCTGTCATAAGGTTTACATAGCATTTTGTGATGTTGCCCTCCATATAAGGAATGATTGTCGGGCAGAGCTTGTTGCCGTAAACTTCTTTAAGAGCTTCAAAGGTTTTGTAGAAATTTCTGTGGTCGGAGTCTGTTTTTGTAATTGCAAAGAATTTGGCAATACCCTTTTTCTCCGCTGCGTTAAACGCTTTTTCCGTGCCGACGTCTACGCCCGAGCCTGCCGAGGTAACTATAAGTACAGCTTCAGCCGCCCTGACAGCTTCGGCAACTCCGCCCTCAAAGTCAAAAAGACCGGGAGCGTCGATTATATTAAGTTTCGTGTTGTCCCATTCAATAGCCGCCATAGCGGAAGAAACCGACGATTTACGGCGTCTTTCCTCAGCGTCGAAGTCGAGAACGGTATTTCCTTCAGCAACTTTACCGAGTCTGTCGGTTGCGCCCGCAACATAAAGCATTGCTTCGCAAAGGGTGGTTTTACCCTTTCCGCCGTGTCCGACAACGGCAATGTTTCTGATGTTGTTTGATGTGTAGGTTTTCATAGGGATCACTCCAATATCTGAAAATAATTTATCTTTATGAAAATGAACATAATTTTCATATCAACAATAAAAATTGTAGCACATTTGCACAAATATAGCAACAACAAAAATCAAAGAAAATAAAAAAGACTGTAAAAAACATAAGTCTTTTACAGTCCTTTTACTTTTACGGCTTGTTCAGCGGCTTAAAGAAGCGGTTGAGGCGAGTAAAGAAAAGCTGCTGAATTAAAATGCAGTTGATATGAAACTTTAGGCGGCACTTGAACAATACACTTTTATATAAAAAGGTGTCAAATACCCATCCTGTTGTGCTTTATACATTTTGCTTATGGCAACTCCGGCTATACTGGTATATTCTTTGTCTGACTCATAATCATATCTGTCGGTGATAATCATAGTATATCTACTCGTTTTAACATAATCAAAACGATGTATGGCATAGTATGCGTCTTTGTCAAACTTGCTGCCGGAATTTAGAAAAGCAGCGCTACCGCTTGTTGTGCTATCTGAATGTATTTGCTTAAAAAGAGCGGTTTCGCAAATATCTCCGCCATAAAACGGATCGTATTCGGAATCCAAAACTTTATTGGCTTTCATATGCGTAAGCAATTCGGCAGATAAACGGTAATCGTGTAATTTGAAGTAAGCAATGACAGAGGCTACTTCAGTTGCATAAATCGGATGAACAGAATAACAGGCTGCTCCGGAATTTTCAAGCAAGTATTCGTCTCTTAATTCTATTAAGGTTTCAATCAGTTCTGTAAATTTTGCTTTTTGAACCGTATCTGAGCAAACACTTCTCAACTGTTCATATTCTGCAATACTGTTGTTGAGTTCTTCTTCAACACTTGTTTGATTTTCAGCAAGTTTGGTGTTGATTGCTGTTAAGAAATCATCCGTTGAAACCTCTTGCGGTGTAGCAGCAAAAGAAACGGTTTATGTGAGCAAAAGCATGCATAAAATTAAACAAATAACTTTAAGTGAATTTTTATTCATAAATAAAACTCTTTTTTAATTTACTGCGTCCATTGAATGACATAAAATTTGTTTGCGGTTTGGTCGTAAAGCAAATACAACTTGTTTTCATACTTTTGAATCAGCTTTACACGGCATGGATTTTCAAAGTCAGGGCGGTTTTCCGAAGGTGCGTTGATTTCATCAAGCCAACTCAAAATTTCCTCCTTATACTCGGGATTGCAACCGTCGGAAAAATCGGCAAAAAAGTCGCTCGGTATTTCTTTTTTCGGTGAATATACAGAGTAATGTATTCCGTCGCCGTGAAAGCTCGGTCCTGTTGAAGCATAATAATCCTCGTGCAGCTTTTCGGGCAGAGTTGTTTCAAAATTCTGTTCACAAGCCCACTTCCTGTCGTGTACGACAAAATCAATTATGAAATTAACTGCGAGGATTATTACCAACACTGCGAGAAATGCAAGGAAAATATACTTTACCGCTTTTCTTGACTTGCTCATTTCAGGCGCCTCCTTTCACTGTGTTTTATAAATTCATTATCGTATTTAATTACACTTTGTCAATATTCAATGCAAAACTGCATTATATTTCGTGCAAAACTGCACAGAAAAAGATCGTAAAAAACATAAGTCTTTTACAGTCCTTTTATATCTTTATGTTTTATATCAGCCGTTGAGAAGCGTTCCCGTGTTCACATATCGATCGGCGTAGAACATATCAAACACATCAATAACGCCGTCCTGATTGTAGTCTGCGGCATTAAAGCACGCTTCGTTTGTAAACTCCGCTTCCTGTATCGCCGCTTCTTCAATCAAAGCGTTGTCCGTAAAATCTGTTTTGCCGTCGGCATTTACGTCGCCCCAACGAACAAGCGTATATTGTTTTGAAACGGGACTTGTAATTGTGAGCGTTCCGCCTGTTGTCGTGCCCAAAACGGTTGCTTTGTTATTTGATGGTGCATAGCTCGGAGAAGCTATACAAAAGATTGACGAACGGATATCGGCATCCTTTGAGAAGAAAAGCATACCCTTTTGATTGTCAAAGGTCGCCGAAGCACTCGGACTTACCAAAACAGACGAATAAGCGGTTTGTGAAATTGTGGGATAGGTCAAAGCGAAGCCACTGTAGCTGAACAATGCACCCGTGTTTATGTGGCTTGCCGAGGTCTCTTTTCCGTTTCCGAATTTCGTTTGTGTACCGAAAGCACTTGAGGAAAGCGACTCCGAGCCTACAATAAAGTAATCATAGAATGTTCCCGAGTCTCCCTGATCCGCCCAAGTGGCGTCCATACCGTACCACTTGCCGTCCTCCATTTTAACATAGTTCCATTTGTGCGCTCCGCCGTTGCCTGTGCCGACAACAAGTATGCACGGAATACCCTCACGGTCACATATAAGCTTGAACGCTTCGGCATAGCCCTCGCAGACAGCCTGACCGCTTATAAATACTCCTGTCGGCTGGTGTGCCATAGGAACGTTCATGGTGTACACCGTCATTTCACATATTTTATCGTGAATTGACTTACATTTTGCATAGCGTGACGAGCCGCTGACGGTAAAGTTGTTAACAGCCGTCATCATCTGAGAATAACAAGAGCGAACCGTAGCGAAGTTTTGATAGTCGTTTGTTTCAAGGGTTGTGTAAAGGTCCATAGAGGTAATCCAATAATTACCTGCCGAATCATAGGAATAGCCGTAAGAAATTTTGTATCCGCTGAGCCAGAAGTATTGAGGATAATCCTCGATAACCGCAGACATAGCACCGATAACGGCATTTTGCAAAGCGGCCTTTAATGCGTCGGCTGAGTTGCCTGAAATCTGCCTTGCGGGAACTGTGATGCCGATAACAGCCTCCGTAGAAGTATCCGCACCGATATTCAGTCCTGCTTCGGCTTGAACGATTGCGTTGTAGATTGTTTTTTGAGCTGTTGTGAGATAATCATAGAAAAGCCAAGCTGAATTTGCATTTGCGAAAAATTTATTTGGCGTTTGCACGTCGTTTGCGGCATCGGGGAAATACGCTTCGTCAACGAGAATGTTGCCGCAAATAAATCCGTCGCTTTCGCCGTGATAAATCTCGGGTGAGGACGAAAAGGCGAAAAATCCACATAAACTGATAACCAAAATCATAGTAAGAGCTATTGCGAAAGTCTTTTTCATTTTTATATCTCCTCTCTTTTTATGCCGTTTTTATTAGACTTTTTTGAAGGCTTGGCAATATTATAATGAACACCTAACTTTATTGTGTCTATCGTAACATATATCGTCGAATTTGTAAATATATAATGGTATTGATTTTTAACGGCGGAAAACGTATAATAAAATGATAAAAGTTTGGAGTGATTTTTGTGTCAAACGAGAAATTTTTACAGCTTCGTGAGAAATATCCGTCATTTTCATATAACGGTTGGCAGCTCACAAGGGAAAACGATGAAATTAAAATAGCTTTTGACTTTTCTATCGACGGCTTGTGCGATTTTCATCCGTCAACGAGAATTCCCGTCAAAGAACTTAATATAGCTAACGATTACAATTCGGAAATTGCCGAGAAAATTGTGTTTAATCTCGGTATGGTCGAGCTTATAAGCTATTGGAAGTGTGCCTGTCCGAAAACCGTAAACGTAAAATGCGGATATCTTTCCGAAAAGGATATAAAATGGTATAAGAAGCTCTATTTCGGCGGCTTGTCGGAGTTTTTCTATATAAACGGTATAGAAACAGACGAAGAGAGCTTTATGGAAATTAAAGTCAATGAAGAGCTTGAGCACCATATGCATCCGCAGGCGTATAATTCAAACGGTATAAATCTTATCCCCGTCGGCGGAGGCAAGGACAGCTGCGTTACGGCTTCTCTGCTCAAGGATTTCAAGGATAAAAATATGTTTTTTACGGTAAATGACCAAAAGGCGAGAACCGATACAGTGCTTGCGGCAGGCTATAATGAAAAGGATATTGTAAGGACTTATAGGACTATAGACGAAAATTTACTAAAGCTGAATTCGGAAGGCTTTTTGAACGGGCATACCCCGTTTTCCGCAATAGTTGCGTTTCTGTCGCTTTACTGTGCGTACCTTGTCGGAGGCAAGTACATTGTGCTTTCCAACGAGTCGAGTGCAAACGAAACAAATATTGAGGGCGTAAACGTCAATCATCAGTATTCAAAATCGTATGAGTTCGAGGAAGATTTCACCGCTTATGTCCAAAAAAATATTTTCGGCTACGACGGCATTGAATATTTCAGCCTTTTGCGTCCGTTCTCGGAATTGCAGATAGCTAAAATGTTTGCGTCGCTCACGCAGTATCACGAAACGTTTAGAAGCTGTAACAGAGGCAGTAAGAAAAATGTTTGGTGCGGTAAATGTGCAAAATGCTTATTTGTTTTCACGATTTTATCGCCGTTTATCGAATATGATAAATTGGTTTCGATTTTCGGTAACGATATGCTGGATGATCCCGATTGTACCGCTGATTTTGACGGACTTGCGGGCATTACGGATTTGAAGCCGTTTGAGTGCGTAGGCACAAAGTCGGAGTTTAATTTCGCTCTTATGAGCCTTTGCAAAAAGCTTGAAAAGGACGGAAAAGAGCTTCCGCTTCTCTGCAAGAGATTTAGAGAAAATGTTGATGAAAGCACAATAGATGAAAATTTACTAAAAGAATATAACGCCCTTAACAGCGTTCCCGACGAATTTCTTTATATTGTAATGGAGATGTATAAATATGTTGCCGAAGATAATTGATTACCTTAAAGATAAGTCCGTACTGATACTCGGCTTCGGCAGAGAGGGTCAGTCTACGCTTTCCTATATCAAAAAGCATTTGCCCGAAAAGGAATTGACTGTTGCCGACAAAAACAAGGTCACTCCGGACGGCGAGAATATCAAGACCGTTTGCGGCGAAGGTTATCTTGATTGCGTAAACGACTTTGACGTTGTAATGAAAAGCCCCGGAATATCTTTCCGTGATGTTGAAGTAAACGAGAACACAGAGGTTACCTGTCAGGTTGATATGTTTTTGCGTTTTGCGGATTGCCACAAGGTCGGAATAACCGGCTCAAAGGGTAAGACCACAACCTCTACGCTCACATATGAAATGTTAAAAACGGCAGGCAAGGATGCAAGGCTTATCGGCAATATCGGCGTGCCTGTTTTTGAAGCACTTGAGAGCGTTACGCCCGACACCTACGCCGTTATTGAGATGTCATCGCACCAGCTTGAATTTACTCACGCTTCGCCCGAGGTCGCTATTCTCACAAATATTTACGAGGAGCACCTTGACCATTACAAGGGCGGTTTTACGGGCTATGTAAACGCAAAGCTTCACATTATGAATTATCAAAACGAGAACGATACATTTATATATAATGCGGATCAGGGCGTTTCCGAATATGTCAAGCTCGATTCGACAAAGGCTGAAAAAATCGGAGTTTCCGTAAATGACAGGCTTCCCTTTGAGGTGCGTAACGAGCATCTTTTGGGTGTTCATAACAAGCAGGACGTTATATTCGCTTACCGTGCGGCAAAGGCATTTGGCGTTAGCGACAAGGATTGTGAAAAAGGCGTTGAGAGCTTTTCGGGAATTGAACACAGAATGGAAAAGGTCGGCACGTTTAAGGGCGTTACCTTTTATAATGACTGCATAGCGACAATTCCGCATGCCGTAGAATGTGCGGTTGAGGCGTTAAAGAATGTTGATACGCTTATTTTCGGCGGCAAGGACAGAGGCATAGATTATTCGGAATTTTGCGATTATCTTGAAAAGTGCTCTGTTAAAAATCTTATCGGTACGCCCGAGACAGGGCATAAAATAATCGATAAGCTTTCAAAAGAAGCTTGTCAAAAGCAGCTTGTCAAGGCGGCTGACCTTGAAGAGGCTGTAAAAGAAGCGTATAAGCTTACCGCAGAGGGAAAAATTTGCCTTCTCTCCCCTGCGGCATCAAGCTATAACGTATATAAGAATTTTGAAGAAAAGGGCAGACACTACAAGGAGCTTATTAAAAAGTACGGCGAGTAATCACATAATCGACGACAAAAGCAGCAGCTCTTCGTATTTGTCATAAAGACTTTTGAGGTCGGCAACGCTCCGTTTTGAAACGGAAAAGCAAAACGACGGCGCAGAAAAGCTTTTGGCAAACCAACCGCCGAAGCTGCCGTAAGCCTCACACGGCTTAATGCGTTTAATCGGCAAGCCGCTTACGCTCTTGAACACCTGTGTCATCATAGCACAGTCAGAGGCACATTTTGAGCATTGGCAGGATATGTATTCGCCCGAACAGGACAGTGTGATTGCATATTTCGGACGTATATCCTTGCAGAATGATACAATGGCTTTCGTTTCGGGTTCGCTCGTTTCTGACGGTCCTTTGTATCCGAACGCATACGGCTTTATCATGGTGCTTTGTGCGTCGGAAAAACGGTAAGGGAAGTTTTTGTCTATTTCCACGCCTCTTGCGTTTGAAATCCATTTGGTGAAATTATTGTCGGCGGCTTTTTGCACAAGACCCTTGTAGCAGAGTGCATTTTCTCCGTTAGAATAGGAAATTTCAAGACCGTCGGGGTTGGTTATTGGCACGATAACAATTTTTTGATCACGCAGGATACTCCTTATTTTAACGGCGGAAATTTTCAAATCGTTTTTATAAGCGATACAAAGCCGTTCAAAAAATGTCAGCAGAATTTCGCTTGTTATTCCTGCTGTGTCGGAAAAATCGGATAGGAAAAGCACACTGCTCTCACCTTCTCCGATACTCAGCGAGGAAATGTTTCGCTTGCACCAACTTTTGCCTATGGAAGAAATCGACACGAAGTCAAAGCTTTCCTCGATTTTTTCGATATGCTCTTGTAAAGCATTGTAATTAAAACACATAATATCAACAACCTCTGATTTGGTATTTGATATTAAGATATATTCCGAAAGAAGTGAATTTATTATGGATATGACCGAAAAAACCATAAATCAAGAATATATATTTAAGGGCAAAATTATAAATTTGCGTGTCGATGATGCGCTTTTGCCCGACGGCACAGTTGCCAAAAGAGAGATAGTGGAGCATCCGGGCGGAGTCTGTGTTGCGGCGCTTACCGAGAACAACGAGTTAATGTTTGTTGAGCAGTTCAGATACCCGTACGCAGAAGTTGTTTTGGAGCTTCCGGCAGGCAAGCTTGAATACGGCGAAGACCCGTTTGAAGCGGGTAAGCGTGAGCTTCGTGAGGAGACGGGAACGATTGCAAGAGAATATGAGGATTTGGGCAAATTATATCCCACTCCGGGATATTGCGGTGAAATAATCCATATGTATTTCGCAAAGGGCTTGAGCTTTACCTCGCAAGACCTTGATGATGACGAGTTCCTTGAGGTCAGAAAAATTCCGCTTGAAAAGGCATATCAAATGGTAATGAACAATGAAATCAGGGATTCAAAAACGCAGGTCGGAATTATGAAGGTTTATCATAAGGTTTACGGAGATAAGAAATGAAAATAGTATTGGCTTCAGGCTCGCCGAGACGAAAAGAAATAATGAAAAATGCAGGCTATGACTTCGAGGTTAAGACCTCAAGCGCAGATGAAACATTGCCGGAGAATATAACGCCCGACGAAGCGGTCAAATATCTTGCCGAGATAAAGGGAGATGCCGTAGAGGTTGACGAAAATACACTCGTTGTATCGGCTGATACGGTTGTGGCGCTTGACGGTAAAATTTTGGGAAAGCCAAAGGACGAAAATTATGCTTTTTCAATGTTATCCTTGCTTTCGGGCAGGACACACAATGTGTTTACGGGCGTTTGCGTAAGACTCGGAGACAAAAAGACTGTGTTTTGTGAGAAAACCGAGGTCAAGTTTTATACTTTGAGTGAGGAAGAAATCAAGGCTTATATCGCAACGGGAGAGCCGTCGGACAAGGCAGGCGCATACGGCATACAGGGCAAGGGCGCATTGCTTGTCGAAAAAATCAACGGCGATTATCTCAATGTTGTTGGGCTTCCGATGGCAAGGCTCGAAAGAGTTTTGAGAGAGTATATAAAACAGTAAAACAGACCGATTTTATTTTGGCAGGTGTTTCGCCTTGATAAAATCGGTTTTTGTTTTATCTGTTAAAATTATGTGTTGTAATTTTTGTTATATTTTATATGTTGACAATATTTGGGAATTAAAGTATGATGGAATTGAAGCAAAGCAAAAGAAGCTTGTTTCAATTATTTATGTCGATGTGCAAATATAAGAGCACAGCCGATAATTAAAGGAGTGTGTATATGAAAAAGAAAGCGTTGATTTGCTGTTTGGCTGTTTTGACGATTGCCGTTGTTGCGTTTATATGCGCTTCAAAAGCAAATCCCATTTATACGGCGGCGGTAAGCAGTCCTGCCAATATTGAGGCTGCGAAAAACGGCGGCTCGTATTGCGCCGACGTGATGTTCGGTTATGATGAGCACAAGCTCTTGCACACTTCGTCCGAAAGGCAGAAAAAGACGGAGCAGTATGAAACCATTCAGGCGGATCTCGACGAATTTCGCAAGGAGGCTGCCGATTTCCAAAAGCCGTATATGATTGACGCCGATTATAAAAATGTTGACGGCAAAACCGTTATCACCTTCAGCGGCACGGTAACAGACCCGAACAGCGGCGAAGACGTTCCGTTTGAAAGAAGCTATCAATACGATTTTATACTTACCGATAAAATCAACAAATAAACGATTTTAATAATACCCCTTTTCGATGTGATGTCGGAGAGGGGTATTTTTTATTCATTTATAACGCTTGTCGGCTGCCGTAAAAACCGCTTTTTTCATTCGCGAAATTTACAAGACCTATTATGAGCGAACGGAAGTTTACAAGGAATTGTTCCTATGAACTGTCGCTCTATACAAATCCGTGAGGATAAATCATAATAGGAGGCAGTAAGAATGAGAGAGGTTTATGCAGGTATGGATCCGAAAGAGATTGAGAGCGAATATCTCAACGGCGTGTATAACGAAATTGCAAATACGCTTGGAATTGAGGCGGCAGTAAAGCTTTACTCTACATATCGGGGTCAGCAAATCACTTTTCCGGTAAATCTTTTCACAAGCGAATTTATCGCATCGAGGATTGTTGCGGAATATGACGGCAAAAATGTACGGCAGCTCGCAACAAAATACGGATATAGCGAAAAGTGGATTCGGAAAATGATTAAAGAACACAAAGACAAAACGGGGTGAAATTTAATTCTATATTTACAAAAAACAAATAAAAAAACTAAAAGAGGAGTAAAATACTATGGCACTAATTAACTGCCCGGAATGTGGCAAAGAAATTTCCGATTCAACAAAAATCTGTCCGCATTGCAGATACAAGCTAAAAAACAAATCAGACAGCAAGAAGTGGATAATCCCCGTGATTATTATAAGCATTGTTGTAATAATTGCATTAATTGTCACTGCGGTTGCATTAACCGGCAAAAAAGGAAGCAGCAAAGATGATACGCAATCGGCAATTTCATCCACTGTTCAGGAAACGACTGCAGACAAGAGCGTTTCATTAAATGACAATTCCGAATTTCAAGAAAAATTAAAATCCGAATCGGAAAAATCAATTAAAGATATGCAGGATAAGTACACAGAATTGTCAAACGACATAGGTGGCACATACAAAGGTTACAAAAAGAATGCCGAAAAAGTTAATGAATGGTATTCTTTCTGCGAAAGCGAAGCAAAAAGCTATTATGTTACGGTATCACAGTACTGCTATTCATACTACAAAAATGTAGCCGATAACAAAAGTGACTATACCACTTGGACAAGAAGTATGGAAGACGGCTTTAAAATTTGGCAACGAGAAACCGAAGATTACTACAAAGCTTGGAGTCGAATGTATGAATCAGCATTTAAAGAGCTTGACGGTATAATCACAAAAGCTTATGATGAAGCAAGCTACAATGAAGTTTCCTCGGTGTACAGTGATATGTATGATGCCTACGAAGACGCATACTCAAATATGTATGACACTTACGAAGATGCGTATTCCGATATGTATGATTTTCATCAAGATGTTTGGAAAGAATTATACGACGGAAAAGAAGATATAAAATCCAAATACGATAATATCTATAAAAAATAATTTATGCCCTCTGCTTTTACAAGAGAGCAGAGGGTTATCTAATTTCGAAAAATCATATAAAAAGAATTGTTAAATCTCTAAAAGCATAAATAACATAACAGAAAGCCGAGAGTTTTTACTCTCGGCTTTCGTTTTGCTTATTTATTCACAACATTTATCGGGTTGCCGTTGAAAAAGGCCTTGATGTTATTTTTGAGAATTCCCATAAGTCTTTCACGAGTCTCGTATGCCGCCCAGGCGATATGCGGTGTGATTGTGCAGTTCTTTGCGCTCAAAAGCGGATTGTCGGCTTTCGGCGGCTCTGTCGAAAGCACATCAACACCTGCGCCTGCTACCTTGCCCGAATTGAGAGCGTCTGCGAGAGCCTGTTCGTCAACCGCCGCACCTCTTGCGGTGTTTATCAGGATTGCGTTTTGCTTCATTTTTGAAAGGAAATCGGCGTTTATCAGGTTTTCCGTTTCCTTTGTAAGCGGACAGTGGAGCGAAATAATATCAGACTCCCTTGCCAATTCGTCAAGTGTTGCCCACTTGAAATTTTTTCTGCCCGACTGATCGGTTTCGTGCCCCGATACAGCCAAAATGTTCATTTTATAAGCTTCGGCTATGTCGGCTACCGCCTGTCCGATTTTTCCGAAGCCGATTATTCCTATCGTTTTGCCGTAAAGCTCGGTAAGCGAAGTCAGCTGATAGCAGAAGTCGGGACAGCTGCTCCAACCGCCGTTTTTAACGTCTTGAGAATGGAGCGCAACTGCGTTGTAATGCTCTGTTATGTGAGCGAAAACAAGTTGAGCCACCGCCTGCGTGGAATATGACGGGATATTCGATACGGGTATATTTTTCTCTTTAAGATATGCGGTATCGACAACATTGTAGCCCGTGGCAAGAACTGCTACGAATTTAAGAGACGGCATTTTTTCAAGGTCTGATTTTTCAAGCGGCGTTTTATTGGTTATGACAATATCCGCACCCTCGCACCTTTTTGCAATAAGCTCCTTCGGTGTTCTCGGGTATATTTCAAGCTCGCCGTATTCTTTGAGCCATTCCCAAGAAAGATCACCGGGATTTGTTGTTTGGGCATCAAGTATGACGGTTTTCGGCATAATTATTCCTCCGTGTAAGATAATATTATTTGTATTGTAACATATTTTACCGATTTTGAAAACAAAAGCGACAGGAAAAGTAATAAATTGATTGACCTTGAAGCGATTATGTTATAAAATTATAATGATATTGTATGTGCTGAAGGTGTGGTGGAGCGATTGGCGAAAAAAAGAATAAACCGCAAGAGCTTGCTCAATTTCTTAGGCATTGCACTTATTATAATCGCAGTGGCTCTGCTCGGACTTACAATGCTTATGCAGGTAAAAGAGTTTGCGGAGCGATATGACGAGCTTTTGAAAATGCTCGCAGACTTTGAGGACGCCGTGGCGGCAATACAGGTAAAGGAGCTTGTTGTAATTGCGATACTGCTCATTTACATTGCAAAGGTCATTGTGCCGATACCTATTTCTGCGGTGTGCGTTATCGCAGGTATGGTGTTCCCGACGTATATTGCGGTGCTTATAAACATTGCAGGCTTCATTATACTTTTGACAACTAAATATTTTTGGGGAAAGCACCTCGGAGGCGGTGTTGTCCACAAGCTTTTGAGTCGGTACGAAAATTTTGACAAGATTTTCGAGTCGGACTTTTCGGGGAAAGGCGGTCTGCTCGTAGCGTTACGGCTTGTTCCGAATATCCCGATAAACACAGTAAGCCAGCTGTACGGAGCAATGGGCTTCGATTATTATAAATATATCCTGCTCTCGCTTATCGGCTTTATGCCGAAGATTATTTCGTACAGTATGGTCGGACGAAATGTATATAATCCGTTTTCGCTTGCGTTTATGCTGCCGTTGGTCATCATATTTACAATTTCAGGCGTTGCGACACTCGGAATTAACGGCTTTATTGACCTTTACAACAATTCGGCAAAGGCGAAATCGGCAAAAATAAAAGAAAACAAACAAAACTGAAAGGATGAAAGGCAGATGTGTACAACTGCACAATTAAGAGAAGAAATTAAGAACGGAAAACTTGACGATAGATTTAAGAGGGTTTATGTCAGCGAGGCTGACGTTAAGGCACAGTATGAGAGATATTGCTCTCTTGCCGACGATTTTGACGAGGTTTTCTCGGCTGACAGAGACGTAAGACTTTTCTCTGCACCCGGCAGAACGGAGGTTGGCGGAAACCACACCGACCACAACCACGGCAGAGTTCTTGCGGCAGGCATTAATCTTGACGCTATCGCAGTAGCTTCCAAAAATGACGAAAACATTGTAAGAGTAAAATCGAGAGGCTATGCAATGGACGTTGTTGACCTTTCCGATTTGAGCGTTCACGCAGACGAGGAGGGTCATTCTCCCGCACTTGTAAGAGGTGTATGTCAGGGCTTCTTGAACAACGGATATAAAATCGGCGGCTTTGACGCTGTTACGGCTTCGAGAGTTCTTTCGGGCTCGGGACTTTCGTCCTCGGCGGCATATGAGGTGCTTGTCGGCACAATGCTCAACTACCTCTACAACGACGGTAAGGTTGACCCCGTTACAATCGCAAAAATCGCACAGTATGCTGAAAATGAGTATTTCGGTAAGCCCTGCGGTCTTATGGATCAGATGGCTTGCTCTGTCGGCAGCTTTATTACTATTGACTTCAAGGACCCGTCAGAGCCTGTAATTGAAAAGGTTGATTTTGACTTTGCTTCCTGCGGTCATTCGCTTTGCATTGTTGACACAAAGGGCAGTCACTCAAATCTTACAGACGAATATGCGGCTATCAGACTTGAAATGGAAAGCGTAGCGGCTCAGTTCTCAAAGAAGGTTTTGCGTGAAGTTGACGAAAAAGAGTTCCTTGCAAAAATCCCCGAGCTTCGTGAAGCGGTAGGCGACAGAGCAGTTTTGCGTGCTATACACTTCTACAAGGATAACGAGAGAGTTTTGCGTGAGGTTGACGCTCTTAAAAAGAATGATTTTGAGAAGTTCAAGCAGCTTGTTATCGAAAGCGGCGACTCCTCTTATATGTATAATCAGAATGTCTTTGCCACAAAGCAGCCGGAAATTCAGCCCGTTTCGATTGCTCTTGCCTTGAGTGAGCAGGTGCTTGACGGAAAGGGCGCATGGAGAGTTCACGGCGGCGGATTTGCAGGCACAATTCAGGCGTTTGTTCCCAATGATTTGCTCGACGAGTACAAGTCGACTCTTGAAGCGGTATTCGGCGAGGGCTCATGCTATGTACTTGCTATAAGACCTGTCGGCGGAGCTGAAATTTAACAAAGGAAGTTACTTATAATGGATGTTCGTCAAATATTAAAGGATTTGACAATCGGCGCAGGCGTTTCAGGCTGTGAGCAGGAAATTGTCCCGATAGCTGAAAAATATCTAAAAGAATACGGAGATGTTCACATCGACGCTCTCAGCAACGTCATTTTGACTATTGACGGCGAGGGCGACGGAGTGTTGCTTGACGCTCATATGGATATGGTGGGTATGATTGTTACGGCAATCACACCCGAGGGCTTTTTGCGAGTTGACGCTTGCGGTCATATTGACACAAGGCAGCTCGGCGCACAGCAGGTTACAATTCACGGCAAAAAGAATATAAGCGGAATTGTAATCAGTACGCCCCCGCATCTTCGTGGCAATTCGGAAAATAACGGTATGAAAATGAGCGACGTGCTTATTGATACAGGATTTTCCAAAAATGAAATAAAGGAAATAGTAAGTCTCGGCGACAGAGTTACGGTAAATTCTGAATTTACCGAGCTTTTGGGCGACAGGGTTTCGTGCGGTGCTCTTGATGACAGAGCAGGTATGGCGAGCCTTATCTGCGCTTTGGAATATTTGAAAGAAAAAGGCTGTAAAAAGAAAATTACAGTATCTTTTTCAACACGGGAAGAGGTCGGCGGCAGCGGTGCTAAAATTGCGGCGTTTAACGCAGAGGCGAAAGAACTTATTGCGGTTGACGTCAGCTTTGCGGATACTTCCGACAGCAATTCCGAGGAGTGCGGAGAACTTTCCAAAGGGCCTATGATAGGCGTTTCCGCTTCGCTTGATTATGATATGTCGCAGAGATTTATCGGCACGGCTAAAAAATGCGGTATTCCGTATCAGCTTGAAATAATGGGCGGAAGAACGGGCACGGACGCCGACGGTATGACAATAGCAAGGGGCGGCTTTATAAGCGGACTTATATCAATACCGCTTCGCTATATGCATACGGGCGTAGAGGTCGTGTCGGTTTCGGATGTCGAAAATACGGGCAGACTTATTGCCGAATACATTGCGGGAGGTAGTGAAAATGCTTAAAGAGCTTTGCCTTCTCAACGGTATTTCGGGCAGGGAAAAGGCTGTTCGAGAGTATATAATTTCAAAAATTCCGTCGGATTGCAAATACTCGGTTGACGCACTCGGCAATGTTATTGTCGAAAAGTCGGGTAAGAGCAGAGCAAGCAAAAAGGTAATGCTCAGCGCTCATATGGACGAGGTCGGCTTTATGGTAAGCTATATTACCGACGACGGATATATAAAAATAGCACCCGTAGGCGGAATTGACGAAAGAGTCGTTTTCGGCAGGCGTGTTAAGGTAGCGGATATTTACGGAGTTATCGGCGCAAAAGCATTGCACCATCTTTCCTCCGACGAACTTTATAAAGTTCCTAAAATCGAGGATATGCATGTTGATATAGGTGCTCAGTCGAGAAAGCAGGCGGAGGAATATGTTAGCTTGGGCGACGAGGTGTGCTTCGTGTCCGAATATCTTGAATTCGGCGACGGATTTATAAAATCAAAGGCACTTGACGACAGAGTAGGCTGTCAGATTTTACTTGATATTTTGTCAAGAGAGCAGCCGTATGATTTAACTGTTTGCTTCGTTGTTCAAGAGGAAATCGGAACAAGAGGTTCTGCGGTTGCGGCATATAGTGTTGCGCCCGATTATGCAATAGTGCTTGAGGGTACAACGGCGGCGGATTTGCCCGATACCCCCGATCAGAAAAAGGTTTGCAAGCTCGGAAACGGTGCGGTTGTAAGCTTTATGGACAGGGGCACGGTTTATGACGTTGAGCTTTACAAAAGAGCGTTCGATCTGGCTGAAAAGAACGGCATAAAATGTCAGACAAAGACTGTTGTTGCAGGCGGTAACGATGCGGCGGCAATTCACAAGTCGGGCAAGGGCGTGCGCACGGCGGCAATTTCCGTTCCGACACGATATATTCATTCGCAGTCTTGCGTTGCTAAAGAAGAGGATATAGAAGCGGTTGAAAAACTTGCTGAATGCTTGGCGAGGGAGCTTGCAAATGATTAAGCTCATTGAAAACCTATCAAAAAACACGGCGGAAGATTTGACTGCGTTTTTCCCTGATGATGCCGCTGCGGCATTTACGCTGTTTTCGTTGCTCGATTTTACAAGCGTTGACGGTGCGTGGCTGCAAACTCAGGGCGAGGATATAACGGCACTTGTGGTCGAAAAGGAAAGCAGTAAGGTCTATGTCTGTGCTTGCGATACGGCGGACTTTTATGAGCTTGCCGATTTTATCACACGGCTCGGCGGAGTTGTGGTGCATTGCTACTCGGATATAACAGAAAGGCTCGGAGTTACGGCTTTTTCCAAGATAAGCGTTATGGCTCTTAAAAAAGAGTTGACGAGAGGGCGAGAGTCGGTTGAAATAAATGACGGCTTGCGACCTGTTTTTGATTTGCTTATGCAGTCAAAAACCGAGATTTTGACGAACGCAGTCGAAAAAAAGGATTTGAAAAAATATACCGACAGAGCGTACAAGGAATGGCTTTCAAGGACGACGAGAGGTATATTTTCGGGATATACAAGCGTCAGAGCGATAAAGGTCGGAGAAAATTCGATTTTATCGGTGGCGATTGCAGACAGGCTCGGCAAAAGCATATTTATAAGAGATGTTGCGACGGATTCGGAGTTTCGCAGAATGGGATATGCTTCGGACTGCATAAGCGGTCTTTGCCGAGATTTCAAACAGGACGGCGAGAGGGTGCTTCTTGCCTGCAACGATTTGAAAACGGAGAAGCTTTATAATAAAATAGGCTTCGAAAGAGAAATTTATATGGATTTGGGAATTATTGAACTATGAGAGAATTTTTTGAATTTACCGATACCGTGAAAGCGGCCTCGGAAAAGGCTTTGGCGAAAACGGAAAAGATGTTTTCGCAGATTGAAAAAATAGGAGAATATAATCAGCAGAAGGTTTTATCGGCTTTCATAAACAACAAGGTTGACGAAACCGATTTTAACACCTCGACGGGCTACGGCTATTCGGACAAGGGCAGAGATAAGCTTGACGAGCTTGTTGCAGACATTTTCAAAACGGAAAGTGCGATTATAAGAGCAGGTGCTCTTTCGTGCGGAACGCATACATTGGGCGTGTGCCTTTACGGAATTTTAAGACCCAATGATGTAATGCTCTGCGTTTCGGGTACGCCTTATGACACAATTCAGCCCGTAATAGGCATTGGCGGCAAAAACACAGGTGAGGGTACACTTGCGGATTTCGGCGTTATTTACAGACAGGTCGATATGACCGAAAGCGACGAGCTTGACTATGAGAAAATCGAAAAAGAGGCAAGTGACGAAGCGGTTAGAATGGTATATATTCAGCGTTCAAGAGGATATTCGTTAAGACATTCTATAAGCGTTGATGAAATAGAAAAGGCTTGTGAAATTGTCCACAGGGTCAACAAACGTGCTATTGTTATGGTTGACAACTGCTACGGCGTTTTCACAGAGGAAAAAGAGCCGACACAGGTCGGTGCCGATATTGTCGCAGGCTCGCTCATTAAGAATTTGGGCGGCGGCATTTCCCCGATGGGCGGATACATAGCGGGCAGAAAAGACCTTGTTGACTTGTGTTCTTACAGACTTACCGTGCCGGGACTCGGCTCGGAGGTCGGTGCAACACTCGGTGTAAACAGGAGTTTGTTTATGGGCATTTTCAACGCACCGAACGTTGTTAAGGAAGCACTTAAAACAGCTGCATTTACAGCTGCTTTATTTGAGGAGCTCGGCTTTGAGGTTACACCTCGAAGCAATGAGACAAGACACGATATTATACAGTCGGTTTGCCTTGAAAATGAGCAGAGGCTTATAGCATTCTGTCAGGGTATGCAAAAGGGTGCACCGATCGACTCATTTGTTGTGCCCGAGCCGTGGGATATGCCCGGCTATGACAGTAAGGTTATAATGTCGGCAGGTGCGTTTACCTCCGGCTCGTCAATAGAGCTTTCGGCGGATGCACCGCTTCGTGAGCCGTTTGCGGTATGGATGCAAGGCGGACTTAACTTTGCTTCGGGCAAGGTGGGAGTAATGCTTGCGGCAGACGAAATCGTAAGGAGAGATTTGTTATGAACCTGATGCATTTGAAAAGCGGAACAGACGTAAGAGGCGTTGCCGTTGCGAAGGAGACAACAGACGTTGTTGAGCTCACGGATGAGGCAATAAAGAGAATAACAGGCGCATTTGTGTATTTTCTTTGCGCAAAGACAGGCAAGGAAAAGGATGCACTCACGGTTTCGGTGGGACACGATTCAAGAATATCGGCAGAGAGAATAAAGGCTGATGTAATCGCAATTTTGCTTTCAATGGGCGTTGCGGTCAAGGACTGTGGACTTTGTTCGACACCTGCTATGTTTATGACAACTCAGCTTGACACCTGCGACGGTGCTGTTCAAATTACCGCAAGTCATCATCCGTGGGACAGAAACGGATTAAAATTCTTTACGGCGGGCGGCGGACTTTCGTCGGATGAGATTGAAAAGATACTCGAATTTGCCGAAATGAACGATGCAATCGCTTATGACACCTCGAGAGAGGCGGAGAAGGTCGATTTTATGTCGGTTTACTGTGAGCATTTGAGAAATCTCATTAAAAAGGGTGTAAATTCCGAAAATAATTACGACAGACCGCTTGAGGGACTTAAAATCGTAGTTGATGCGGGAAACGGCGTCGGTGGATTTTTTGCAAATGATGTTTTGGCGCCTCTCGGAGCAGACACAAACGGTTCGAGATACCTTGATCCCGACGGAATGTTCCCGAATCACATACCGAACCCCGAAAATGAAACAGCTATGGCTTCAATTTGTGAGGCGACGGTTGAGTCGAATGCAGATCTCGGCGTAATTTTTGACACGGACGTTGACCGTGCGGCTTGCGTAAGTGCGGACGGCAAGGAAATTAACCGTAACCGTCTTGTTGCTTTGGCTGCTGCTATCGCTCTTGAAAGCTGCGAGGGCGGAACGGTTGTAACGGACAGCGTAACCTCGGCAGGACTTACCGAGTTTATCGAAAATACGCTCGGCGGCAAGCACAGAAGATTTAAGCGAGGCTATAAAAATGTCATTGACGAGAGCATAAGGCTTGAAAGCGAGGGCATAAAGGCTCCGCTTGCCATTGAAACCTCGGGTCATGCGGCATTCAGCGAGAACTATCATCTTGACGACGGTGCATATCTTATCACAAGGATAATCATAAAGCTTGCAGAGCTCAGAAAAGAGGGCAAGACTCTTGAGTCGCTCATAGCTTCACTTAAAGAGCCTGCCGAGGAAAAAGAGCTTCGCTTCAAGATAAACGCAGAGAATTTTAAGGAATACGGCGAGAGCATAATCGATAAGATAGAAAAAAGCGCAATTCTTAAAACCGATATTAAAATTGCCGAGGACAGCTGCGAGGGCGTTAAGGTAATCTTTACAAACCCTGAAATTGACGGCTTTTACATTTTAAGAATGAGCGTACACGATCCGGTTATGCCGATGAATATCGAAAGTGCGGTGAAAGGCGGAGTTCGCAAAATCGCTCAAAGTGTATATGATGAATTACAGGGATATGAGCTCCTCGATATGACCTCTCTGAAACAATTCTTAGAGGAAAGTATTGACAAAGCGTGAATTATACATAAAATGTATGTATATATTTATCAAATGAAAGGTAAGGGAATATATGATTTTTGAAAAGGTTAGAGAAATAATTTGCGAGCAGTTTGACGTTGACGAGGAGAGCGTTACTCTCGATACGGATATAAGAGAAGATTTGGACGCTGACAGTCTTGATATGGTTGACCTTGTTATGAGCTTTGAGGATGAATTCAAAATCGAAGTTCCGGACAGTGCTATCGAAACCGTTAAAACAGTCGGCGACATTGTTAAATTTATTGAGGAACACTGATTTATCAGTTAAATTTTAAGACAAGGATGTTGGAAAATGGCAGAACAGAAAAAGATGGTCAATGACATAACCGCAATGGACGAGGATTTTGCGAAATGGTACACTGACGTCGTAAAAAAGGCAGAGCTTGCCGAGTATACGAGCGTTAAGGGCTGTATGGTTATTCGCCCCTACGGTTATGCGATATGGGAAAATATTCAGAAGATAATGGACTCAATGTTCAAGGCGACGGGACATGAAAATGTTTGTATGCCTATGTTCATCCCCGAAAGTCTCCTTGAAAAGGAAAAGGATCACGTTGAGGGCTTTGCGCCCGAGGTTGCATGGGTAACACACGGCGGAAGCGAAAAGCTTGAGGAGAGACTTTGCGTTCGTCCTACGTCGGAAACACTTTTCTGCGAACATTACAAGCAGATTATCCATTCTTACCGTGATTTGCCGAAGCTCTACAATCAGTGGGTGTCGGTTGTCCGTTGGGAAAAGACTACAAGACCGTTCCTCCGCACAAGAGAATTTCTTTGGCAGGAGGGACACACAATTCACGCAACGGCAGAAGAAGCTAAGGCTGAAACAGTTAAAATGCTCAACGTCTATGCCGATTTCTGTGAAAACGTGCTTGCTATGCCCGTAGTTAAGGGCGTTAAGACCGAAAAAGAGAGGTTTGCGGGCGCAGAGGACACATATACCATCGAGGCACTTATGCACGACGGTAAGGCATTGCAGTCGGGAACCTCGCACTATTTCGGCGACGGCTTTGCAAAGGCATTTGAAATTCAGTATATGGATAAGGACAACACTCTCAAAACTCCTTATCAGACATCTTGGGGAACAACGACAAGACTTATCGGCGCTATTATTATGACTCACGGCGACGACAACGGACTTGTTCTTCCTCCGAAAATCGCTCCCGTTCAGGTTGTTGTAATTCCGATTGCACAGCATAAGGAAGGCGTTCTCGATAAGGCGCAGGAGCTTTGCGACAGGCTTTCAAAGATATGCAGAGTTAAGTCCGACGTTTCCGAAAACTCACCCGGTTGGAAATTTGCAGAGTATGAAATGAAGGGCGTACCGCTCAGAGTTGAGATAGGCCCTAAGGATATTGAGAAAAATCAGTGTGTTATCGTAAGAAGAGATAACAGAGAGAAATACTTTGTTTCTCTTGACGAGCTTGAGGCTAAAATTCCCGAACTTCTTGAAGAGGTTCATAAGGGACTTTACAACAAGGCTCTTGAGAGAAGAAACAATATGACATATACTGCAAAAACACTTGACGAGCTCAAGGATATTGCCGACAACAAGCCCGGCTTTATCAAGGCTATGTGGTGCGGCGACAGAGCTTGTGAGGATAAGCTCAAGGAGTATGCCGGCGTAACCTCAAGATGCATCCCGTTTGAGCAGGAGCATATAGGCGACACCTGCGTTTGCTGCGGAAAGCCTGCCGATAAGATGCTCTATTGGGGCAAGGCATATTGATTTTGTTTGACAATAAGGATTAAAAATCATATAATTAGTATGCTTTCAAACTAAAACGGAGGAAACACTATGCAAAAGAAAATTGTTGCAGTAAGCCTTGTTATTTTAATGGTTGCGTTGTTGCTTGCATCCTGCGGTAATAAATATCTTATGGGTGAAATCAACGGCGTTGAACGTCCGCTTGTTACTGATGCTGAGGGAAATACGGAAATTGACGACGAGGGCAAAATCGCTGTTTATGTTACCGATGCAAAGGGTAATATTCAGAATGACGCTAACGGCAATCCGCAGAAGAACTACTATAAGCTTCCCGAAAAGATGGTCAACGGACAGACTCTTGAAACTCTCGATTACAAATTTACTATGCCGAAGGGCTGGACTCTCAAGGATGACGGCACCTTCTACAAGGACGGCACCGACGATAAGTGCTATGTTAATCTTGTCAAGGATACAACGCTTGGAGATTTTCAAACGTTCGAGTCGTTTCTTGCGGAAAAAGAGGCGACTCAGCAGCAGGTTATTGAAACCTTTAAGCAGCAATATCCCGATACGACAATGGTTATTACAAACGGCAATCTTACAGACGGTAAGGAGGTTGTGTTCTTTACCTATACTATGAAAGACTCGTCCGGCGCAATAATTCACTATGCAACGTCGGCTTATGTGAATATAGATAAGGCTATTTATTCGGCGAACTATATTTGCGATAACGGAACGGGCTATGATGAGTCGTTTGACTTTATGGGAACATTTTCTTCAAATTTTGTTGTTAAGTAATAAAATACAGCAAAGCTTTTTCGGTGCGGAGACTTCCGCACCGATTTTTTTATCGCCAATGTACGTTTACACTTGTTATTTTAACGGTTTTATGATAAAATATATTATCTATAAATAAGAACGTGAGGGAGAATTAAGTGGCTGTTCTCAAGGACGTAAAGAGACTTGTTGTCAAGGTTGGTACATCAACGCTTACATATGACACAGGTAAGACCAATATCAGACGTATGCATAAGCTTGTTTCTGTGCTCTCGGATATTGTCAATTCGGGCATTGAGGTTGCGCTTGTAACCTCGGGCGCAATCGGCGTCGGAGTCGGAAAATTAGGACTTAAAGAAAGACCGTCGGACATTTCGGGCAGGCAGGCTGCCGCAACCGTCGGCCAATGTGAGCTTATGTTTATGTATGACAAGCTTTTCGGCGAATACGGGCATACGGTAGGTCAGCTTCTTATCACAAAGAGTGATGTTGACAGCGAGGAACGCCGCAAAAATCTCGTAAATACATTTGAGAAGCTTTTCGATTACGGAGCAGTTCCGATAGTCAACGAAAACGACTCTGTTGCGGTTGATGAAATCGTTTACGGCGACAATGACAGCCTTTCGGCGATAGTTGCAAAGCTTGTAAACGCAGACGCACTGATTATTCTTACGGATATTGACGGCTTATATGATGATAATCCAAACGAAAATGAGGACGCAAAGCTCATTTCGCAGGTGGATGAAATTACAGATGAGCTTATCGCCGTCGCAGGCGGTCACGGCTCAAGATTTTCCACGGGCGGTATGGTAACGAAGCTTCATGCGGCGCAAATCGCAATGGATGCAGGCATAGATACAATCGTTATGAACGGTGCAGCCCCCGAGAGTATATATAAGGCTCTTGACGGCAAGCAGATAGGAACATTTTTTACGGGCAAAAAGGACTGATTTTATGACGCAAGTTCAATTACTCGGACAAAGGGCGAAGCAGGCGAAAAAAACACTTGCCACCGCATCGACCGAGCTTAAAAACAAGGCTCTTGAAAATATGGCGCAGGAACTTATTTCGGCAACATCTGAAATACTTAGTGCAAATGCCGAGGATATGAAAAATGCCCGAGCAAACGGTGTTGCACAGGTTATGCTTGACAGGCTTCTTTTGACAGAGGACAGAATTGTCGGAATGGCAAAGGGAATAACCGATATTGTAAAGCTTCCCGACCCGATAGGTGTAACGCTTTCAGAAATTAAACGACCTAACGGTATGACGGTGAAAAAAATAACCGTTCCGCTTGGAGTTATTGCCGTTATTTATGAGGCACGTCCGAATGTTACCTCCGACGCTGCGGCACTTTGCCTGAAATCGGGCAATGCGGTTATATTGCGAGGCGGTAAAGAGGCTATAAATTCATCAAAGGCAATCGTCAAGGCGTTACGGCTCGGACTTGAAAAAACAGGCTTAGATGAAAACTGTATATCGCTTGTAACCGACACCTCAAGGGACAGCGCAACCGAGCTTATGAGAATGAACGAGTATATTGACGTGCTTATTCCGAGGGGCGGAGCAGGACTTATCCGTTCCTGCGTTGAAAACTCTACGGTGCCCGTGATTGAAACCGGAACGGGTAACTGTCACATTTATGTTGACAAGGACGCAGATATTCAAATGGCGGCGGATATTGTGTACAATGCAAAGACCTCTCGGCCGTCGGTTTGCAATTCGGCGGAGAGCTTGGTAATTCATAAGGATATAATAAAAGAGGCTTTGCCGATTATCAAAAAAAGACTTGATGAGAAAAATGTCGAGTTAAGAGGCGACGATACGGCGAGAGCTTCGGCAGACGGTATACTTCCCGCAACCGAGCACGATTGGGGCAGGGAATACCTTGACTATATAATGTCGGTAAAAACGGTCGAAAGTCTTGATGAGGCTATTGAGCATATATCAAAGTATTCAACAGGACACAGCGAGTGTATCGTGACCGAAAACGAAGCGGCGGCAGAGGAATTCTTAAAGCGCATCGATTCGGCGGCTGTTTATCACAATGTTAGCACAAGATTTACAGACGGCGGAGAGTTCGGCTTCGGTGCGGAAATCGGAATTTCCACACAAAAATTGCACGCAAGAGGACCTTTGGGACTTCCCCAGCTTACCTCGTTCAAATATATTATTTGCGGTAACGGGCAGATAAGATAACAAGGAGAATAACTATGGCTGATGAAATCGTAAAATTTGAAAATTCGCCTAAAAAGAAAAAGAGGAAAAGAGCGCATCCGTGGGCTTTTCCGTTAGGACTTTTGATGGCGGTGCTTTCGATTACGGGTCTTGTAACTATACTTGTGGCAGGCGTAAACGGCATAAGCTCCGTCAAGGATAAAATCGATAACATTGAAAAATACAACACAATGCTCACTCCCGTTGTTATGAACGACCCGAGCGTGTTCGACGATATATCGAAGGCGGATATGAGCCAGCTTATCGATATTTCGGTGTGGGCGATTATTAAGAGTGATTTAGCTCCCGATACCTACGAATACAGCGAAGCGGGAATGATTATTCCCGAGGCTGATATAGCTGCGTCATACACAAAGCTTTTCGGTACGGAAAGAGCACCTGTTCATATGACTGTCTCGGGCTACGGCTATGAATTTACCTATGATTCGGCGAAAAAGTGCTACATAATTCCGCTTACGGGTATCGAGCCGACATACACGCCGAGCGTTGTTGATGTGGACAAAAAGAAGAATATGATCGTTTTGACCGTAGGTTATCTTCCAAGCGGCGGCTGGGCACAGGATACAGACGGAAAAATGGTAGCTCCCGAGCCTGACAAATACGTTAAGGTAACCCTGCGTGAAAAGGACGGCAACTACTATATAAGCGCAATGCAGGCAACTGCAAGCCCTGAGGTCGCAACCACAACGCCCGTCAGCACAACGGCGGCTGCACCTGCGGAATCCACAACTGAGCCGACAACAGCACCCGAACAGGCTGCCGAAGACGCTCCTCAGACAGAAATAGCATAAGGAAAAGGAAAATATTATGATTAAGATTTCTCCCTCAATTTTATCAAGCGATTACGGCAATCTCTCTTCAGAGCTTAAAAGGATGGAGGCTTGCGGAGCAGATATGCTTCACATAGACGTTATGGACGGACATTTTGTTCCGAACATTACGCTCGGTGCGCCGATTGTAAAGTGCATCAGAAAATCAAGCACTCTTCCGTTTGATGTGCATCTTATGATAAGCGATCCGTATAAATATATACCTGATTTTGTAAACGCAGGCTCGGATATAATTACTTTTCATGCGGAGGCTGACTCCGATATTGAAAAGACGATTGATTTGATTTTGGCTTCGGGTAAAAAAGCCGGACTTTCGGTTAAGCCTAAAACCCCTGTCGAAGCGGTTTATCCGTATCTTGATAAGCTTTCAATGGTACTTGTTATGACTGTTGAGCCGGGTTTTGGCGGTCAGTCGTTTATGGAGGATATGATGCCTAAGGTTTCTGCGGTCAGGTCTGAAATTGACAGAAGAGGACTTGATGTTGACATTCAGGTTGACGGCGGAATAAACAAGGACACAATTTCGATTGCCGCAAAGGCAGGCGCAAATGTATTTGTGTCGGGAAATGCGATTTTCTCAAGCGACGATGCAGAAAAAACAATAGCAGATTTTAAGGCAAGAGCTTCGGTTTAATTGACGGCAAACGCTTTAGATGAATTTAGTCTAAACACGGCTCATGCAAATTTTTATTATATAAATTATCGGAAATGAGGTGAAATTTTGAGCGAGAACGAACGATTGAGGATAAACATACAGCCTGTGTTATCCGAAACAGAAAAGCTTGAAATTAAAAACACCCGAAAATATATGATTGATATGCTTATGGTGCTTCTTGCACCTATGGCAATGTCATTTTATTATTACGGGCTGCGTGCGGTGCTTTTGGTGCTGTATGCTGTCCTGTCCGCTTTGATTTGTGAGTTTTTATCTTCTAAAATTTACAAATTCAGAGCGTCATATTCGGATCTTTCGTCGATTGTAACGGCAATATCGATAGCTATGTGCATACCTGCCTCGTCTGCGTGGTGGGTACCCGTGCTTATAACCGTATTTGCACTTGCGGTTGTAAAATTTCCGTTCGGAAACTCGAGAAGTCTTATGTTTTTGCCGTCTGCCGCAGGAATTGCTTTTTTGACGGTATGCAATTCGGCAAGTATGTTTTCATATCCGGTTATTCCCACGACGGCGGACAAGTTCGCACAGCTTTCAAGTTCAAATGCCGCTTTGGGCAACTCGATTGCGTATATGCTTTCGCAGGGTAATTCAATCGGTATTAACATAATCAGTTATATTGATATAGCTGTCGGTAATGTTTCCGGACCGATGGGAACAACCTGTGCGGTTGCGATAATCGGCGGCTTGCTTTATTTACTTATAAGACGACCGAGAACGGCTATGATGTCCTTTGTTTATCTCGGAACTTGCGCAGTATATGCGTTCCTTTTCCCGAGAATAACTACGGGACGTGGAATATCGATAATAATGGAGCTTTGCAGCGGACTTACAGGCTTTGCGGCATTGCTTTTTGTCACAAACGAAACCCTCGCACCAAAAAGAACAAACGCAAGAGTGCTTTATGCGGTGCTTATGGGGCTTATAACTATGATTTTAAGAACCTTTGGCTCTATTGAGGACAGCACGGTTTTTGCCGTTTTGATTGCAAACGCTTTTGCCTGCACGCTTGACCAAAAACTTCCGATTACCAAAAGGGAGAAGCTTTTGCTCGACAAGAAAAAGGAAGCAGAGGCGATGTCAACGGACAAGCCTGTTGATACGGATGAGCAATCGCAAATTGTAGCGCAAAAGGTTATGGAAATAATCAATAATTCGGAGGAAACGCAGGAAAGCGCCGAAGATGAAAACGGAGGTGTCGAGAATGAATGATAAAACCTCATTTTCTACTTCTATAAAAAACAGCGCATTTATTAAAAACCCTGTTTTGTTTGAGTCGATAGGTATAGCGCCTGTTGTTGCAATGGCTGTTTCGGTTAAAACGGCAATTATGCTTTCGGTAATTTCGGCAGCGGAGCTTATAATAATCGAGTGCTTTGCGAGTATTGCGCTCAAAAAGGTTAAGCACGAATACAGGGTGCTGATATATGCTCTTTTAGGCGTGCTTATAAATGTTCCCTTCTGGCTGTTTTTCTCGAAATTTGCACCGAACGAGACGGCAAACGTAAGCATCTTTTTACCGATAATTGCGGTAAACTCGCTCATTGCACTTCACTGTGAGAGAGTGGCTGTCAGGTCAACGCTTAAAGAAACCTTCTTTGACGCTGTGTCCGCAACAATCGGCTATGTTTTGATTATCTTTATTGTTGCGATACTCAGAGAGATATTGGGTTCGGGAACATTTTACAGCATAAAACTTAATCTTCCCGTACAGCTGAAAGGCTTGTTATTGCCGTTCGGAGGATTTTTGATGCTTGGCTTTGCGGCGGCGTTCTTTAAGGCGAGAATTAAGAGCAGGTATCCGGAGGAAAATCCCGAGGAGGCATTCAACCTTTCGGAAATTTCGCAGTCTCATCATGAGGATATTAAAACTATGCTTCATGAGGATTTTGAACCCGTTGCAAATGAGCCTATCAAAGAAAACCCGATAGACTTCTTTAAGAGCGTGGTTGAAAAGGACGAGCAGCCTGAGGAAGAAAAGCACGAAAAGCGTAAAAAAATTAAAAGGGCGAAAAAAGAAAAGCCCGTTAAGACGGAAAAGCGTAAAAAAGAGAAAAAGGCTGTTGAGAAATCAGTTGAAGCGACTCCGATTGAAAATCCGAGAAAAGAAAAATACGAATCTGAATTTGACGATATTTTGCTTGATCTCGAACGAAGCAAGGCTCCCAAAGAGGAAGAGAATATCGATATTTCAAAAGACGGCGACGGAAACGGCGGTGATGAGGCATGAGAGTAATAACAGAGCTCATTTCGGCGGCTATGTACGCTATGTTGGCACAAAACTTCATTTTTACAGGCGGCTACGGTGCCTCGGAGGCTGTCAGAATGGCTGCAAAGCCGAAGCAGCTTTACCCGATGACGTTTTTCATTACGCTGTTTTCGACCACGGTATCCGTGATTTGCGTTTTGCTTGAGCAGATAGCCGCTGTCAAGCAATTGAGCATACTCGGACACGCAGTTGAATTTATTATCGTGCTTACGGTAATGTATATTATAGTGCTTGCGATTTCTGTTTTAGTGTTCAAGGCTAAGGACAGAACGGTCAGAAGAATAGGCATAGCGGCGTTCAATACACTTGTAATTGCCGTTCCGTTTATAAACTACCGTGCGGCATTTACCATTGCTCAGGCTATCGGCTCGGGTATCGGTTCGGGCTTTGCGTTTGTTATTGCGGTGCTGCTTATAAATGTAGGCTTACGCCGTCTTGACCGCAATCCGAATATTCCCGAAGCCTTCAAGGGCACACCGGCGATATTTATTTACGTTTCAATTCTCTCGCTTGCTTTTTCGGGATTTTACGGAAGCGGATTGACTATGTAAGGGCAGAACAAAATGCAGTTTCAAAACAAGAATGTTAAGCCGAGGAAAAGAAGCTATTACCACTTTTCAAAAAATTATCCGAGCAGAAGCGGTAATATCTATGCTATCGGCGAGAGCAGAACAAGAAGAAAAAAAGAAAAAAGAAACAGAATAATTTTCTATGTGTCGCTTGTGTTTGTGTTTGCGGCTGTATTTCTTATTGCTTCGGTTATGAGCAAGCTGTCGCACAGACCGATTGACAGCACCTCGAAGGGTCTTGCTGCCCAATATGACGGTCAACTAAGGGCTCTTGAAATGCCCGAGGAGGCACTCGGCGGCGGAATTGCCTACGATTTGTTCAGAACACAGCTTAAAACGGACAAGGCAAATGCTGTTGAGGTCGTGCTCAAAAGAGCAGACGGAAATTTGAATTATAATTCCGCTGTTCAAACCGCAAAAGAAATCGGCGCTTGCACGCAGGCGTATGAAAACGCTTGGCAGACAATAGGCAAACTTCGAGCAGACGGATATAAAATAATTGTAAAACTTTATTGCTTTGAGGATCCGCTTGCGGCGTCTATGTTAAAAGGCTCGGCGGTTACCGTTCAAGACGGAACAACGGTTTGGCTTGACGACAGCGCACAAAATGACGGCAATCCGTGGCTAAATCCTTATTCGCAGACGGCGCAGGATTATCTGTACGGAATTATAAGCGAATGTGCAACGGGTGCGGACGTGGTTATGCTCAACAGCGTATGCTTTCCGACAGGCAAGCTGACCGATACCGCATTTTTCTTGGGCGAGGCGGAGAGCGTCGAAAGCCGAAATTCCGTGGTTCACACCTTTGTCGCAAAGGCGGCGGAGCTGTGTGGGGATACGGAAATTGCGTTGTGTAGCGACATAGGGAGTGCACTCAACGGAAATGAGCAGCTCTATTCGGGCAGTATGTTTGACAGCGGAGCGTTGTTTAACGCTGTTGATTTTACGTGCTTTGAGTCTGCTAATGAATTTTCGGTCGGCGGCACTTCGTCGGTTGGAATGGATAAAGCGACGCTCATTTCAGCATCTATTCCGTTGCTCAATGAAAAAGCAGAAGAAAATTATACGACAAAAGGACTTTTACCGATTATTGATGACGAGGCATATATTAAAAATCTCGAAGAATTGGGAATAAATAATTATATACTCATCCAAAAAACAGATAGTTGACAAAAGTCTATAAATATGCTATTATACAACCAGCATAACCCAATTGAAGGGGAGTAGCTTGAATTCGGCGGTCAACATCATGTTGCGTTTCGCATCTGGTCGTCGAACCTAATAATTAGGAAGCAAGACCTTCGGCAGACTTTTTTATCTGTCGAAGGTCTTTATTTTTAACAACGGAGGAAAATTATGAAACACTATCTCAGCACGCCCGAAGAAGTGTTCAAGGAAACGAGCTCTTCGGAAAAAGGTCTGACTTCCGAGCAGGCACAAAAGAGGCTTGAGGAAAACGGAAAAAACCGTCTTGAAGAGGGTAAGAAAAAGTCTGTAATCAGACGTCTTTTAGAGCAGTTTGCCGACCCTATGATAATTATTCTTATCGTTGCGGCGGCAATTTCAGGTATTACAGCAGCATTTGAGGGAGGCTTCCCGTCAGATGTAATAATTATTCTTTTTGTAGTAATTTTGAATGCGATACTCGGCGTTGTTCAGGAAAGCAAGGCTGAAAAAGCTATCGAAGCATTGCAGGAAATGGCGGCGGCAACCTCAAAGGTTGAGCGTGACGGCAAGGTTATGCAGATTAAGAGCGAGGATCTTGTTGTCGGCGACGTGATTATCCTTGAAGCGGGAGATGCGGTTCCTGCCGATGCGAGAATAATCGAGAGTGCGAGCCTTAAAATCGAAGAGGCGGCGCTGACAGGCGAGTCTGTTCCCGTAAATAAGTTTATCGATATTATCAATCTCAAGGATACTGAGAAAGATGTTCCGCTCGGCGACCGTAAGAATATGATGTATATGGGCTCTTCCGTTGTTTACGGACGAGGCAGAGCAGTTGTTACGGCTACGGGTATGGATACCGAAATGGGCAAAATCGCAGGTGCTTTGGCTCAGGCTCAGGACGGGCAAACTCCCTTGCAGAAAAAGCTTGCACAGCTGAGCAAGATACTCAGCTTTATCGTAATCGGTATTTGTGCGGTTATTTTTGCAATCGGTATTATAAGAGAGCTTGTTACAGGCAATCAGATAGGACTTGAATTCTTGCTTAATACCTTTATGATAGCGGTTTCGCTTGCTGTTGCGGCAATCCCCGAGGGACTTGCGGCGGTTGTAACCGTCGTGCTTTCAATCGGCGTTACCAATATGTCAAAGAAAAACGCTATTATCAGAAAGCTCACCGCTGTTGAAACATTAGGCTGTGCGCAGATTATCTGCTCGGATAAGACAGGTACTCTTACACAGAACAAGATGACGGTTGTTGAGCATTACGGCGACGACGAAAAAATGCTTGCAACAGGTATGGCTCTTTGCACGGATGTCAATATTGACGAAAACAAAGAGATAATCGGCGAGCCTACCGAGGCTGCGCTTGTTGCTTATGCACTTACTCTTGATTTGAACAAAAACGACCTTTCAAAGAGCGAGCCGAGAGTTGCGGAAGCACCCTTTGACTCAATGAGAAAGATGATGTCAACCGTTCACTCAAAGGACGGCGCATATATTCAATATACAAAGGGCGCACCCGACGAGGTGTTGAAGTGCTGCACTAAGATTTTGAAGGACGGCAAAATCAGAGATATTACCGAAGCGGACAGAACGGAAATCCTCAAAAAGAACAAGGAATATGCCGACAGAGCGTTGCGTGTCCTTGCTTGCAGCTTTAAGGAGCTTTCTGAAATTCCTGCCGACCAAAGCCCTGAGGCGCTTGAAAAAGACCTTGTTTTCTGCGGACTTGTCGGTATGATCGACCCCGTAAGACCCGAGGTCAAGGCGGCGATCGAGGAATGCAGAACTGCGGGTATCAGACCGATTATGATTACAGGTGACCATAAAGATACGGCTACGGCTATCGCAATGGAGCTTGGAATAATCGACAACCCCGACGCTGCAATCACAGGCGCACAGCTCAATGAAATTTCGGACGAGGATTTTGAAAAGGACGTCGAAAAGTATTCTGTTTATGCGAGAGTTCAGCCCGAGCATAAGGTCAGAATTGTAAATGCTTGGAAAAAGCGTGGTATGATTACCGCAATGACGGGCGACGGCGTAAACGACGCACCTTCGATTAAGAGCGCCGATATCGGCGTCGGAATGGGTATCACAGGCACAGACGTTACAAAGAACGTTGCGGACATGGTACTTGCCGATGACAACTTTGCAACAATCGTTTCAGCGGTTGAAGAGGGCAGAAGAATTTACGATAACATCCGTAAATCCATTCAGTTCCTGCTTGCATCAAACCTCAGCGAAGTGCTTTCAATTTTCTTCGCAAACCTTTTAGGCTTTACAATTTTGAAGCCTGTCCATCTTCTTTGGATTAACCTTGTAACAGACTGTTTCCCTGCCCTTGCTCTTGCAATGGAAAAGGGCGAGAAGAATATAATGAGCCGTCCTCCGAGAAATTCAAAAGACGGTATATTCTCCGGCGGCGTAGGCTTTGATATTTTCTATCAGGGATTATTTGTAACAGGTCTTACGCTTGCGGCGTACTTTATCGGGCACTATATCGAAGCGGGCGTTTGGGAAATTACAAACTCTCCCGACGGTATGACAATGGCGTTCCTCACAATGAGTATGTGTGAAATTTTCCACTCACTCAATATGCGTTCACAGAGAGGCTCTACCGTTGCAATGACCTTTAGAGGCAGTCACAATATGTACCTTTTCGGTTCATGCCTTATGTCGCTCTTGATGACAACGGTTGTAATTTATGTTCCGTTCCTTGCAAATGCATTTAATTTCCAGACAATAGATTTGATGGAATATGCGGTTGCACTTGCACTTGCGTTTGCTATCATTCCGCTTGTTGAAATCGTTAAGGCGATTGAAAGAGCAGTTGAGAAAAGAAAAGTGAAGAAATAAAACTTCAATAAGCCTCCCTTGTGTAAAGGGAGGCTGTAATTTTATGGAAACAAAAAACGCACTCGCTAAACCGAGTGCGTTTAATTTTGCTTTGCTTCGCTTATTATCAGCCCAAAATCTCTTTAAGGATTTTTTGAACTTCCTGTGCAGGAGCTTTGCCCTTGAGAGCTCGCATTGCCTGTCCCATAATATAACCCATAGCCTGCGTTTTGCCTGCCTTGTATTCGGAAACGCTCTTTTCATTTTCAGCGATAACCTGCTCAATTATCGGCCTTAAAGCCGAAAGGTCGGTTACCTGCGCAAGATTGTTTTCCTCAACGTATTTTTCGGGGTCAACACCGTCCGTGAATACCTTTTCAAGCACCTTTTTACCTGTTCCACGGTTAATCTTGTTTGACTTAACCATATTTATAACAGCTGCAAGTGCTTCGGGTTTCAACGGGTTGTTTTCGGTAAGCGTTGCGCTGTCATTGAGAAGCTTCATAACTTCGCCCATTATCCAGTTGGCAACGTCCTTCGGAGAATCGCACTTTTCAAGTGTGCTTTCAAAGAATTTAACAAGCGCAATGTCGCCCGTGATAATTCCCGTGTCGTACTCGGGAAGTCCGAGTTCGTTCAAATAACGCTCTCTCTTTTCCTCGGGAAGCTCGGGCATTGTCGATTTGATTTCTTCGATTTGCTCGTCGGAAATTTCAATCGGCGGAAGGTCGGGCTCGGGGAAATATTTATAGTCCTGAGCGTCCTCTTTTGAACGCATTGCGTAGCTGTAACCCTTGTTATCGTCCCAACGGCGAGTTTCCTGAACAACCTTTTCGCCGTCCTCGATAAGCTCAATCTGCCTCTGCGCCTCATAAGCGATTGCTCGCTCAATAGCGTGGAAGGAGTTCAAGTTTTTCATCTCGGTACGTGTTCCGAATTCAGCCTGACCCTTAGGTCTTACCGAAAGGTTTACGTCGGCACGAAGTGAGCCCTCCTGCATTTTACAGTCGGAAACGCCTGTGTATTGAAGAATTGCACGAAGCTTTGAAAGGTAGTCGATAACCTCTTCTGCACTTCTGAAATCGGGCTCGGATACAATTTCAAGCAACGGCACACCGCAGCGGTTGTAGTCAACAAGCGTACAATCCTCGAACTCGTCGTGAATAAGCTTGCCTGCATCCTCCTCCATATGAATTTCATGGATGCCGATTTTTTTCTTCTCCCCGTCCTTTGTGTTGACTTCTATATAGCCGTTTCTGCAAATCGGGAGATAAAGCTGTGAAATCTGATAAGCCTTAGGCAAATCGGGGTAGAAGTAGTTTTTTCTGTCAAATTTATTGTTCTGTGTGATTGTGCAATTTGTTGCAACGCCCGTGCGGATAGCAAACTCAACCACTCTCTTATTGAGAAGCGGTAAAGTACCGGGCATACCCGAACAAATTTCGCAAACGTGAGTGTTAGGCTCTCCGCCGAACTCGGTCGAACAGCCACAGAATATTTTTGTTTTGGTCGCAAGCTCGGTGTGAACTTCAAGACCCATTACTATTTCCCATTCCATAGTCTGCCCTCCTTAATCCAATGTCGGCAATTTTGTGTGATAATCGGTTGCGTTTTGGAATGCCTTTGTCGCACTCATTATTTCCGCCTCGCAGAACGGTTTTCCGATAAGCTGCATACCGATCGGCATACCGTCGGCGTCAAATCCGCAGGGTGCGGAGAAGGACGGAAGTCCTGCAATGTTTATCATAACCGTATAAATATCGCCAAGATACATTTTAAGTGGGTCGGAAAGGCTTTCGCCCATTTTAAGCGCTGTTGTCGGAGCAACGGGGCCTAAAATCATATCGTACTTTTCAAATGCTTCGAAAAATGCGTTTTGAATGAGCTTTTTAGCTTTAAGAGCCTTGTTATAATAAGCATCATAATATCCCGAAGAGAGAACGAAGTTGCCAAGCATTATTCTGCGCTTAACTTCCATTCCAAAGCCCTCGGAACGGCTCATAACATATCTGTCTAAAAGATTTTCGCTGTTCTTTGAGGAATAACCGTACTTGATACCATCATATCTTGAAAGGTTTGAGCAAGCCTCTGCACAAGCGATAATGTAATATGTCGGAATTGCATATTTTGCAATCGGCATTTTGAACATTTCAACCTCTGCACCGAGTTCACGGAATTTATCGGCGGCAGCGAGGATAGAAGCCTTAACGTCCTCATTGATGCCCTCGCCGAGATAATCCTCGGGAATACCGATTTTCTTGCCTTTTATTTCTCCGCTTACAGCCTTGTCAAAATCAAACTTGTCATAGACCATAGAAGTACCGTCTTTTTCATCTTTTCCCTGAATTACGGAGAAAAGTGCGGCACAGTCGTCAACGTCCTTGCCGATAGGGCCGATTTGGTCGAGCGACGAAGCGTAAGCCACAAGTCCGTAACGTGAAACAGCACCGTAAGTCGGTTTGAGTCCTGTTACGCCGCAGAAGGAACAGGGCTGACGGATCGAGCCGCCCGTATCAGAGCCGAGCGTTACGGGAGAGAGCTTTGCGGCAACGGCAGCCGCCGCACCGCCCGAACTTCCGCCCGGAACTTTTTCAATGTCCCACGGGTTATGAGTAACGCCCGTAGCCGAGGTTTCGGTCGTGCTTCCCATAGCGAACTCGTCCATATTGAGCTTGCCGATAACAACCATACCCTCGTCATTAAGGCGGTTGATTACGGTTGCGTTGTATGTCGGTATAAAGTTTTCGAGAATTTTTGATGAGCAGGTTGTAAGAATATCCTTTGTACAGATATTGTCCTTAACGCCTATCGGCACACCTGCAAGTCTGCCTGTGTACTTTCCGCTGTCGATACCCTGCTGAACTTCTTTCGCTCTTTTAAGAGCCTCGTCTTTACAAACGGTATTATAGCAGTGAAGTTTTGTATCGTATTTGTCAATGGCGTCGAAAAACGCATTTACAGCCTCTTCGACGGTTATTTCTTTATTTTTTATGGCAGTTGAAATTTCAAGTGCCGTCATTTCACAAATGTTTTTCATGTTCTGCACCTCATTCAACTGTTTTCGGAACTACAAAGCAACCGTCTTTGCTGTCGGGTGCGTTTTTGAGTATGTTTTCCGTATCCGCCTTGTTTGTTACGATGTCGTCACGCATTACGTTTGCAACGGGGAATGAGTGCGAAGCAGGCTCAATACCGTCGGTGTCAAGCTCGTTGAGCGTGTCAATATAGGTAAGAATGTCCTGAAGATCCTTTTCGGCAGCGACCTTTTCCTCTTCGGTAAGTCTTATTCTGCCGAGCTTTTCAAGATATTCTACAAGGTTTCTGTCTATCGTCATTTATATCACCTTATGAGTTATTTTTCGGGAATGGGACGGCGAAGCTTGATGTGAACTTCACGAAGCTGCTGCTCTGTAACGGTGTTCGGTGCGCCGAGAAGCATATCCTGTGCGTTTGAGTTCATCGGGAAAGCGATGATTTCACGGATGTTTTCTTCGTCTTTAAGAAGCATTATCATTCTGTCAACACCGGGCGCCATACCTGCGTGAGGCGGAGCGCCGTAGTGGAATGCTCTGAACAAAGCGCCGAAACGCTTGGCAACTTCATCTTCCGAGTAGCCTGCAAGTTCAAATGCTTTAATCATTATATCGGGGCGGTGGTTACGAACTGCACCCGAGGAGAGCTCAACGCCGTTGCAGACAATATCGTACTGATAAGCCTTGATTGTAAGCGGATCCTGATTGAGAAGTGCGTCCATACCGCCCTGAGGCATTGAGAACGGGTTGTGAGTAAAGTCAAGCTTGCCCTCGTCGTTCTTCTCATACATCGGGAAGTCTGTGATGAAGCACATATCAAATCTGTTCTTATCGATTATGTCAAGACGCTCACCGAGAGCAGTTCTGATTTGACCTGCAAGGGTATTGACAACCTTGATATTGTCGCAGATAAAGAACAATGTATCATCTGTTTTAAGATTGAGCATTGAGGTAAGCTCTGCTTTCTTTTCGGGTGTCAGGAACTTGTCAATCGGACCCTTAAATGAGCCGTCCTCAAGAACTGTGAGGTAGCCGAGACCCTTCATACCTATATCAAGAGCGTATGCAAGGAGCTTTTCGAAGAAGCCCTTTGAGCATTTACCGCACGGAGCGACAATTCCTCTTACGGGCTTGCCCTGAAATGCCTTGAATTCAACATCCGAGAAGAAGTCGGTCAAATCGTTGATGACAAGCGGGTTTCTGAGGTCGGGCTTGTCTGTACCGTATTTGAGCATAGACTCTTCGAACGGAATTTTAACGAACGGCGCAGGGGAAACAGTCTTTCCGCCGCCGAACTTTGTAAATGTATCATAGAGAACCTCTTCCGCAACCGCAAAAACATCCTCCTGTGTTGCAAAAGCCATCTCAAAGTCAAGCTGATAGAATTCGCCGGGAGAACGGTCAGCTCTTGCGTCCTCATCTCTGAAGCAGGGAGCTATCTGGAAATACTTGTCAAAGCCCGAAACCATAAGCAACTGCTTGAACTGCTGCGGAGCCTGAGGCAAAGCATAGAATTTGCCCTCGTGCTTTCTTGAGGGGATGATATAGTCTCTTGCGCCTTCGGGAGATGAGCAGGTAAGAATGGGCGTGTTTATCTCGGGGAAGCCCATGCTCTCCATTTTCCTGCGAAGGAAGCTGACAACCTCCGAACGGAAAAGTATATTGTCATGCATCTTTTTATTTCTCAAATCAAGGAAACGGTAGGTAAGACGTGAATCCTCTCTCGTATTGACCGAGTCCTCAATTTCAAACGGAAGAGCCTCCGAGCAGGTGCCGAGAATTTCAAGCTTCGATACCTTTATTTCAAGCTCACCCGTGGGGATTTTTTTGTTTACGGTGTCCTCATCTCTTTTAACAACCTTGCCTGTAACAGATATAACAGACTCCTTGTGCACACCCTGCATAAGTGAATCGTCGTTTACGACAACCTGAGTAATTCCGTATTGATCTCGCAAATCAATGAAAATAACTCCGCCGTGATCTCGAACGGTGTCAACCCAACCTGCGAGGCTGACGGTTTTTTCAAGGTCAGCGAGAGTTAATTCGTTACAATTATGCGTTCTGTAAGCCATTTAACACATTCCTTCCGATAAATCGGCACTTGCCGAAAATTATATTTTACCTAATTATACAGTTGATTATTATAACACAAGAAATCAATTTTGTATAGTGTTTTATAAGATATAATACCTATAAATAACGTAAAAATTTGATTGAATTCAGCGTGTAATTATGGTAAAATAAATAACGTATGAATATTCAGGCACAAAATCGGAGGTTCGGCTTATGAAAGCAAACAAAAAAATCGTTATGGCGGCTATTGCTCTCACTATGGCGGTGTTGGTTATAGTTTCTGCTTGTAAGAGGAATAACAATCCCGGTCAGGCTGTTGTCGTAACGGATGAATACGGAAATCCCGTCACAAACGAAAACGGCGAGGTGCTTACAACTATTGTCTATTCCGAGACGGTTGTTGTTACCGATAAAAACGGCGTTCCGATAACCGATGAAAACGGCGAAGCTATTACCGTTGTGCTTGAAACTGAAATCGTCGAGGTAACAAATGCCAACGGCGAGAAGGTTTATGACGAAAACGGCGAGGTTAAAACCTCGGTAATATATCATCCGAAAGACGTTGAAATTCCCGTTACCGATAAGGACGGAAACGTTGTGACAGATAAAAACGGAAAGGTGAGCCATACGGTCATTACCGTTCCTGCTCCGAATGAGCCGATAATCACAACGCTTGTTCAGACGGACGCAAACGGAAACACGGTTTACGATAAGGATGGAAACCCCGTAACCTATACAAGAAAATACACGACCTCCGTTGTAACGCCGGGCAGCAACAGTTCAAACTGGGGCGCAACCTTCAGCGGCAGCAAGAGCGACGCTTGTAATGCGGTTGCTCCGACCTCCGACGGCGGTTATGTTTCCCTTGTTCAGACAAACTCCTCCGATGGCTCGTTTGCGGGACTTGCTTCGGGCTCGGCAGTTCCTTATATGGTGCTTATGAAATTTGACAGCTCGGGTATCCTCAAATGGCGCAAGGCGATAACAAGCGACGGTGCATTGTCGTTGAGAAGCCTTGATACCGACGCTTCGGGCAATATCATTGCGGCAGGCTATTCAAACGCAACAAATCTCGGCTCACATCATTATGGCGAGTATGATGCGGTTATATATAAGTTTAACTCCTCGGGCGATGTACAATGGGTACAGTCCTACGGCGGAAGCTTGGTTGATTTCTTTAATGATGTCAGCGTTTGTGCCGACGGCAGTATCGTTGCGGCAGGCGGAGTAGGCTCAAGTGACGGTGCGGCAGCTCCGTTGGGTATTGCTTCGGGCAGAGCTGCGGCTCTTGTGGCGAAGTACGACGCTTCGGGCAATTTGATTTTCGCAAAGGCAATCGGCTCGGTCGGCGACTCGTTTAACGGCGTTGATACCGACCAAAGCGGAAACATTTATGCTGTCGGAAACTTCTCGTCAAGCGACGCTTCGAGAGCGTTTAACGGTTACGGAAAATCGGATGCGGCTATCGTAAGACTTGACGGCAACGGCAATATTTCGTGGATTCGCCAGTTTGGCGGAAGCGGAATTGACAACGCAAATTCGGTTGCCGCAGTATCGGACGGCTGTGTTGTTGTCGGACGTTCAAATTCAAAAGACAATTCATTTGCAAGCCTCGGCAATCAGGGCGGATATGACGCTTATGCCGTTAAATATTCTTCGTCGGGCAGCATAGCATGGCAGACCCCGTTCAGAGGCTATCAGGACGATACGTTCACGTCTATCGCTCCTGTATCGGACGGCTCGTTTGTAGTTTGCGGTTACTCGGCTTCTAACAACAGAGACTTAAAAACCGTCGGTAATAAGGGCGGAGCAGACGGCATTATCGTAACGCTCGGTGCGACGGGTCAAGTTACCTCGGTTGAGGGCTACGGCGGCTCAAGGGACGATAAGTTTGAAAGCGTTTGCGTGCTTTCGGGCGGTAAATATATAGCAGGCGGCTCAACTCTTTCGGCGGACGGCGACCTTGTAGGCTCAAAATCCGACGGAGCAAACACCGCAGGTATGATGGCAAAATTCAAGTAAAGGAAGCTGACTGATGAACGAAAGATTTGAATCGGGCTATTTGCCTGCTTCACATAAAATACTTTGGGTGGTTTTGAGAGTCGGCTTGCTCGCATGGGGAACTTACGGACTTTTTCACGGCTCGGTGGTTGAGTTTTTAGAGGCGATATTTGCGATTATCTTCACGCATTTGTGGGACTTTTTTCAGATATTCGGCGGCTTCTCTTTTATAACGAGAGTGGACTATCTAACTCAAACAATGCTGAATTTGTTTATATTTATCGGCGTTGTTGTGGGCTCTACGCTTAATAACAGGACTGCGTTTTCCAACTTCGACATAGTAACGCACTTTTCCGCAGGCTTTATCTCGGCTTGGTTTGCCTATGACTTCGCCTGCACGGTTCAAGGACCCAAAAGGAGACTTTCTCCGGCTCTTGCGGCATTGTTTGCGATAGGCTTTGCATGCTTTATTTCTGTCGGCTGGGAAACCTACGAGTTTACAATGGATAGAATTTACGGTCTTACCCTTCAGCGCACGGCTCCCATGACCGACAGCGGCTTGACCGACACTATGATTGACGAAATTATACAGGCGTCGGGCGGACTTATCGGTATGTTTTCGGTTGCGTTTGTTAAGAACGGAAAAATCGGCAGGAACAGAAGAATGTATGCTAAAAAGGCGAAGGCGGCAGAGGAAAGAGAGCTTCTCAAGGAGCAATTACTCAAGGATTATTTGAATGAGCAGAAAAATAATTCTTGCAGCTGATATGTGTAAAATTAAGGCGGTGGAAATGTGAAAAAAAGGATAACGGCGCTGATAATGTCGGCAATTATGCTTTTGACATTATGCTCTTGCGGTAAAAATGCAAGTGTGCGTGTCAATTCCGCTAAAATCGGCAAGGGCGTTTATGCGTATTTTACCGACCTCGCAAAAAGAGAGTGTGAGAAGAACGGCGAAACCGATGTGACGGCTCTTGCAAATAAGATGCTTATAAGATATGTTGCGGTAAATTCAGAATTTGCCAACAGAGGAATCGACCTCACGCTTGAAGAAAAGTCAACGCTTTCGAATACGGTAAATTCCTATTGGCATTTGTTTTCCAAGTATTATGAGGGAATAGGCGTATCGAAAAACGACCTCTACAAGATAGAGGAAAGCAAATGCTATGAAACACGTCTTATGGAGGTCTACTATTCCGAGAACGGGGATTCTCCCATGACGGACAGCGAGCTCAAAGAGTTTTTTAACAACAATTTTGTGGCGTTCATGTCTGCGACAGGCTTTTTGACGACCGTTGACGAAAACAACAACACAGTTTCTCTTTCCGAAGAGGAAAGACAGAAAACCGCCGAAGTTTTCAAGCGTATGGCGAACGAAATTAACGAGGGCGTTGCCTCTGTTGACAATGCTGCGTCTTATGCCGAGAATGTTGCGGTTACCGACTCTGTTGTGGTTATCGATAAGAATTCGACAAAGTATCCCGACGGCTTTTTCGACAATGTAAAAGGCATTGAAGTCGGCACTGCGGGAAGCTTTACGGTCGGAGATTACATTTTTACGGTTACAAGGGCGGATATTACCTCGGATGAGCTTTTTAACGAATACAAATCCGATTGTCTTAAAGCTATGAAGGGCGAAGAATTTGAGAAGATTATTGAATCTTGGACAGCGGCTTACTCGGTTAATTGAAAATAAAAAACAGGTACAAAAAAGGCATTATGAGATTTCTCATAATGCCTTAATTTTATGTCTTTCAAATTATTCTTCGGGAAGGAAAGCCTTGTGGACTGCCGAAACAGCACGGTCAGCGTCCTTAGCGTCGATAAGAACCGATATTTTAATTTCGCTTGTAGCAATCATATCGATATTGATATCGTGCTCAAACAATGCTTCGAACATTTTTGAAGCTGTGCCGGGATGTGTTTCCATTCCTGCGCCGACGATTGAAATTTTAGCAACGTTCTTGTCGCAAATAATGTCCTTATCATCAATGTCAAAGGTCTTGTGAATAGCCTCGATTGCACCCTCTGCGTTTTCTTTTGAAACAGTGAAGGAAATATCCTTTGTACCGTCTCTGCCGACAGACTGAAGAATGATGTCAACGTTTATTCTTGCCTGTGCGAGCTTTGAGAAAAGCTTAAAAGCAATGCCGGGGATATTGGGAATGTTTGTTATTGAAATACGGGCAACGTCCGTGTCCTTTGTTACACCTCTTACGAGCATTTTTTCCATTTTTGCGACCTCCTTAACGATCGTTCCGGGAACTCTCTTGAGACTTGAGAGAACCTCGAGTTCAACATTGTATTTTTTAGCCATTTCTACCGAGCGATTGTTGAGAACCTGCGCACCGAGAGTAGCCAATTCAAGCATTTCGTCATAAGTTATCTCCTGAAGCTTTTGAGCGCCGGGAACCTTTCTCGGGTCTGCCGTGAATACGCCCTCAACATCGGTGAATATCTGACAGCGGTCTGCGTGCATTGCCGCAGCGATTGCAACTGCGCTTGTATCGCTTCCGCCTCTGCCGAGTGTTGTGAGGTCGTCATACTTGTTAATGCCCTGGAAACCTGCAACAACAACAATGTTATGGCGGTCAACCTCTGCTTTAAGACGGTCAGCCTTAATAGATTTAATTCTTGCAGAGCCGTATGATGAGCTTGTGTTGAAGCCTGCCTGCCAGCCGAGAAGCGAAACGGCAGGACAGCCCAATTTTTCAATAGCCATAGAGAGAAGTGCGATTGAAATCTGCTCGCCTGAGGTCATAAGCATATCAAGCTCTCTTTTTGACGGCTTTTCGTTTATTTCATGAGCTTTGGCAATGAGGTCGTCGGTTGTGTCACCCTGTGCGGAAACTACAACGACTACATCATTTCCCTGACGATAGGTCTCCGTAACGATTCGAGCGACGTTCATAACACGCTCAGCGTTTGCAACGGAGCTTCCGCCGAATTTCTGAACTATAAGTCCCATAAATTATCCTCCAATATCAATAGTCCGATACTCTGATAACAGAGCAGGGCTTGATTTCGCTGATTGAGTCGAGCTTTGCGATAAGCTCTTTTTCTTTTTCGTTATCTGTTACGAAAGCGAATTCGTTTTCGGGCTGATTGTCTCTCGATACAAGTTTAACAGTACCGAATACCTTTTCGACAGCTTTTTTCGCTTTTTCAACATCGTCTGCGGTAGCACGGACAAAGAGTGCTGTGTCAAGCTCTCTGTAATCAACAACATAGTCGTCCTCGCTCGGTCCCCAGCCGAAAATCTTTTTGCGGTTGGTGTGCTTTGCACAGTCAATAACGTCTGCAACAACAGCACTTGCGGTAGGAAGCTTTCCTGCTCCTCTGCCGTAGAACACTACGTCGCCGATAGCGTCGCCTCTTACAAGGATTGCGTTGAACACGTCGCTGACATTTGCAAGCTGTGAGGAAGTCATAACAACGCACGGGCTTACAACTGCGGAAATTTTTCCGTTGTCGAGACGCTTAGCTCTGCCGATAAGCTTGATAACTCCGCCGAGATTGTTTACATATGCAACGTCGGAAAGAGTAACCTTTGTAATACCCTCTGTATGAACGCTTTCGGGATAAACGTGCTTTCCGAAGCAAAGGGAAGCGAGAATACAAATTTTTCTGCAAGCGTCGTGTCCCTCAATGTCGGCAGTCGGATCCTTTTCGGCATAACCGTTCTCCTGCGCAAGTTTGAGAGCGTCGTCAAAGCTCATATTCTTTTCAATCATCATTGTGAGAATGAAGTTGGTCGTTCCGTTGAGTATTCCTGCAATTTCATCAATTTCGTTTGCCGCAAGGCACTGTGAAATAGGTCTTATAATCGGAATACCGCCGCCTACCGAGGCTTCAAAAAGGAAGTTTACATTGTTTTCATCGGCGATTGAAAGAAGCTCATAGCCCTTAGCCGCAACAAGCTCCTTGTTTGAGGTAACAACGCTTTTGCCCGCTTTAAGAAGGCTTGAAACAAATTCAAAAGCAGGGTGAAGTCCACCCATGGTTTCAACAACGATTTTAACCTCGTCGTCATTAAGAATATCGTTAAAGTCCTTTGTGAACTTGTCTTTATTGGGGTCGTTCGGGAAATCACGAAGGTCAAGAATGTATTTCAAGTCAAGCTGTGACTGACCGCATTTTTTAATAATGCTGTCATGGTTCTTGAGAAATACTTCTACAACGCCGGAGCCAACGGTACCGTAACCCATAACTGCTATATACATTTTCCCACATCCTATATCATGATATATTTATTCACATAAGAGTTTATCACATTTTAACGCAATAATAAAGAAAAAAGCAAATAAAAATTAAATTTTCTATAAAAGATAAATATTTGCATTGTAAGATTTCAAAAAATAGTATAAAATGTATAATAATAAAGCGTTTATAAGGAGGTTCAAAATGAACGTTACGGAAAAAAGGCGAAGCTTTTTAATCAATGTGATGTATTTCGCCGTTCTTATAGGGCTGTTTTTCCTGTTTTTCAAATACGCTTTCGGAATTTGCCTTCCGCTTTTGACTGCGCTCTTTGTGGCTATCGTGCTCCAGAAGCCTGTCGATTATCTTACGAAAAAAGCAAAGGGCGGACGTGGTATTTTTTCTGCGCTGCTTGTTATATTCTGCTTTGTGGTGCTCGGTTCGATTTTTGCGGTTGCTCTTATGAAACTGTTTTCCGAGATGAAATCGTTTTTCGGTTATTTAATGCTGAAGCTTGAGAACACCGCTTTGCTTATAGAGCAGGTCTGCACTTGGATCGAAACAAAGATCACGATACTGCCTGACAGTCTGAGAACAAGCCTGTCGGCGTATGCACAGGATATTCTCACAAACATTTTCGGCTCGGGAATTCCTGCTCCCGACGCACCGTCTGCGGCTGTTGAAAAGACGGGAAGCTTTGATTTTTCGTGGCTCGCATCCCCCATCGGTGCGGTTTGGGGTACTGCGAAGCAAATACCCGTTGTTGCGGTCGGGATTGTTGTAGCAATAGTGTCCGGCTGCTTTATGACAGCCGATTACGCATCGCTCAAGAGCTTAATTCTCAAGCTTGCGGGAGAAAAAAATGCCGCAAAAATCGTCAGAACAAAAAATATACTTTTCTCGACGCTCGGTAAAATGGGCAGAGCGTATTGCATAATTATCCTTGTAACATTTTCCGAAATGGTTATAGGCTTATCGTTCCTCAAGCTTATCGGAGTATACACGGGCGGATATATTTTCGCAATTTCGCTTATAACCGCAATAGTTGACATTCTTCCCGTGCTCGGAACAGGCACAATATTGGTGCCGTGGGGCGTGTGGTCGCTTCTTACGGGCGACATCGGCTTCGGCATTGGCATATTGGTAGTCTATGCGATAATTACGGTAATAAGGCAGATAATTGAGCCGAAGCTTGTTGCTTCTCAGCTCGGACTTCCCGCTTATGTTACAATTACCGCAATGTATATAGGAACAAGATTGTTCGGTTTTATCGGACTTTTCCTTTTACCGATAAGCATTATGGTGCTGAAGGTGCTCAACGATGACGGCATTATTCACATATTCAGGAAGAAACCTGTTACGGTCGAAGAGGTTAAGGCAGAGGTTGCCGCAGAAGAAGAGGAAGAGCTGAAAAACAGTTGACGGAGAGATAATTATGATTGATATTCATTGCCATATTTTACCCGGTATAGACGACGGTGCAAGAGATATAACGGAGTCTGCCGAGATGGTAAACATGGCAAGGCTCAACAAAATTGATGCGATAATCGCTACGCCGCATTTTTTGGATTTTGACAAAATAGAGGATTTTTTATTCAATCGGCATGAAGCAATACAAGAATTCAAAGGTGTTCTTGACAGCTTCGATAATAAGCCTGCGGTGGCTTACGGTGCCGAAGTCTTTCTTGACAGCAAGGTTTTTACGGCGGGAAATCTTGACGAGCTTACGCTTAACGAGAGCAGATATATGCTTTGTGAATATACGCTCGAACCGTTTAACCCCGAAAAAGCTGTCGTTTATGCAGAAGAAATTTGCGCAAGAGGATACATTCCGATAATAGCGCATCCCGAGAGATATATTTCGTTTGCTCAAAATCCGACAGTTGTAAACAGGCTGTGGGATATGGGCTGTAAGTTTCAGGTCAATGCTTCTTCGCTTGCGGGAGCGGGAGGGGAAGATATGAGAAGATTTACGGAAGACCTCATTCTAAAGGGCTTTGCCGATTTTATTGCGACTGACGCTCATTCTCACAAAATAAGGAGTAACAGAATACTTGATAAGATAGAATATTTTCCCGAGAGCATAACCGAGGATATGCTGAAATCTCTTTTGGAGGATGCGCCGTTAAGAGTCCTAAAGGACGAAGCTTTCCCCGAAAAAGAGGTCGAATATTTCTGATTTTCTCTATACCATTATATTATATATAGCAAAAAGGCGTCTGCCGAGGGTCAAAACAGGCTCTCGGCTGCTTGCTTTTTTGAGAAAAAACAGGGCAAAACACTAAATGTTGTGGTGGCGGAACGCCCGGTTACTATTATTAAAAATTTTCGGCTTTTTTCACGAACTTTTTTGTAAAAAGTTGTTGCATTTGCCAAAGATATGTGATAAAATACTCAAGCACGCTGTGGAATAGGCGAATTATGCCCATTTACCGGCGTTATGATATGCGATGATGTGATAGGTGGCTGCACTTGATGCAGGGAATTATCACGGAGTATGTCCGATTATAAACCGGGCGAAATTATATGTTTTTCTTTATGTAGCGTACCCCAACTGCGTGAAACAAGGAAAAACTGTGTGCTTTTTAACGTCCGAAAATCTTCGGATTTTTATATTGCAGAGGGTGGGAACGCCCGGCAAGGTTGTTAAAAAGCGTTGCCCTAATTTTTCAAGGAGGAAAAACCAATGGCAGCAGCAAAAGGCAAGAAAATCAGAATCAGACTTAAAGGCTACGATCACAATGTTGTTGATAAGGCAGCAGAGAAGATTGTTGAAACTGCAAAGCGCACAGGCGCTCAGGTTTCAGGTCCTGTTCCGCTTCCCACTGAGAAGGAAGTTGTTACTATCCTTCGTGCAGTTCATAAGTACAAGGACAGCCGTGAACAGTTTGAGCAGAGAACGCACAAAAGGCTTATCGACATTTTAAGACCCTCAAACAAAACTGTTGAGGCTCTTACAAGTCTTGAGCTTCCCGCAGGCGTTGAAGTTGAAATTAAATAATTTCGCTTTACGCTTACAGGTCAAGTTGGCGAGAGCCAACCAATAACCAAAGGAGGAAATAAAAATGAAAAAAGGTCTTATTGGTAAAAAGATCGGTATGACTCAGCTTTTCGACGAAAACGGTAAAGTAATTCCCGTTACAGTTGTTGAAGCAGGTCCGTGCACAGTCGTTCAGAAGAAAACCGTTGAAAATGACGGTTACGCTGCAGTTCAGGTAGGTTACGGTGATGTTAAAATCACAAGAGTAAACAAGCCTGAGGCAGGTCACTTCAAGAAGGCAAATGTTGCACCGAAGAAGGTTCTTAGAGAGTTCAGACTCGAAGACACAGACGCTCTTAACGTAGGCGATGTTCTCAAAGCAGACGTTTTCGCAGCAGGTGACAGAGTTGACGTTGTAGGTACAAGCAAAGGTAAAGGTACCGCAGGCGCAATCAAGAGATGGAACTTCTCAAGACTTAAAGAATCACACGGTACAGGTCCCGTAGCAAGACACGCAGGTTCATTGGGTGCTTGTTCGGATCCGTCAAGAGTTTACAAGGGAAAGAAACTCGCAGGTCACCTCGGTGCCGAGAGAGTTACAATCCAGAACCTTGACGTAGTAAAGGTTGATGTTGAAAACAATCTCATCGCTATCAAGGGTGCCATCCCCGGACCCAAGGGCGGAATTGTTATTCTCGCAGACACAGTTAAGAGTAAGTAAGAAAGGAGTGTTGAAGAATGGCTAAATTAGCAGTATTGGATAAAGCAGGTAAGAAAGTTTCTGATATCGAGCTTAACGACGGTATCTTCGCAATCGAACCGAACATGTCGGCTATGCACCTCATGGTAGTAAGCTACCTTGCAGCGCAGCGTCAGGGCACTCAGTCAACACTTACTCGTTCCGAAGTTTCGGGCGGCGGTAAAAAGCCGTGGAGACAGAAGGGAACAGGTCGTGCAAGACAGGGTTCGACAAGATCTCCGCAGTGGACTCACGGCGGTATCGCACTCGGACCGAAGCCCCGTGAATACGGTATCGATGTAAATAAGAAGGTTAAGAGACTCGCTATGAAGTCTGCTCTTTCAAGCAAGGTTGCCGAGAACGAGATGATCGTTGTTGATTCACTCGCAATGGACGCAATCAAGACAAAGGAAATGGCAGGAGTTCTTTCGGCTATCAATGCCGGCAAGAAAACTCTTATCGTTCTCCCCGAGAAAGACGATGTAGTTTACAGAAGCGCTCGCAACATTGCAGGTGCAAAGGTTTCTCTTGTAAACACACTTAACGTTTACGATATTCTTAATTGCAACACAATCGTTGTTGTTAAGGATGCGGTTTCAAAGATTGAGGAGGTATATGCATAATGAAATTTGCTCAGGATATTATCCTCCGTCCGGTAATTACAGAGGAAAGCATGATGGGCACTGCCGAGAAGAAGTATTCCTTCAAGGTTGCTAAAGATGCTACAAAACCCGAAATTAAAGAAGCTGTTGAAAAACTTTTCGGCGTTAAGGTCGCTAAAGTCAACACAATGAATTGCAAAGGTCATTTGAGAAGATACGGTCGCTTCGAGGGTTACACAGAGTCTTGGAAAAAGGCTGTTGTTACTCTTACAGAAGACAGCAAGACTATCGAATTCTTTGACGGAATGATGTAATAACTCAACGGTAATGTATGGAGTAAAGACAGCTCCGCTAAGCCGTTATTAAGGAGAGTGAAAAAATGTCTATTAAAGTCTATAAGCCGACTATCAACTCAAGACGTAATATGTCGGTTACGGATTATTCCGAACTTTCAAAGGTCGCTCCCGAGAGAAGTCTCCTTGCTCCTCTTAAGAAGAATGCAGGCCGTAACAGTTACGGAAGAATTACCGTTCGTCATAAGGGCGGCGGAAACAGAAGAAAATACAGAATTATCGACTTCAAGAGAGATAAAGAGAGCGTAGCAACCGTTCTTACGATTGAATACGATCCCAACCGTTCATCTCACATCGCACTCGTTGAATACGAAGATGGCGAAAAGAGATACATCCTTGCTCCTGTCGGTCTTAAAGTAGGCGACAAGGTAGAAGAGGGTGCAAGCGCAGACATCAAAGTCGGTAACGCACTTAAACTCAAGGACATCCCCACCGGTACTGTTGTTCACAACGTTGAGCTTTATCCCGGCAGAGGCGGTCAGTTGGCAAGAGCAGCCGGCAACTCGGCACAGCTTATGGCTAAGGAAAACGGATTTGCGCTTCTTCGTCTCCCTTCAGGCGAGCTTCGTAACGTTTCCGCTGAGTGCAGAGCTACAATCGGTACAGTAGGTAATGCTGACCATGAAAATGTTAAGCTCGGTAAGGCCGGACGTACACGTCACTTAGGTGTCAGACCCACAGTTCGTGGTTCTGTCATGAACCCGAATGACCACCCGCACGGCGGTGGTGAAGGTAAAGCTCCGATCGGTCGTCCCGGTCCTTGCACACCTTGGGGTAAACCTGCTCTTGGCTATAAGACAAGAAATAAGAAAAAGGCTTCTAACAAGATGATTGTTAAACGCCGCAACGGTAAATAAGAGAAGGGAGTGTAGATTATGAGCAGAAGTACAAAAAAAGGACCTTTTGTGGATGCTAAGTTGTTCAAAAAGGTTCAGGAAATGAACAAGAACGGCGAGAAAATCGTTCTCAAGACATGGAGCCGCAGCTCTACTATATTCCCGGACTTTGTCGGACATACATTTGCTGTCCACGACGGCAGAAAGCATGTTCCGGTATATGTTACCGAAGATATGGTAGGTCACAAGCTTGGTGAATTTGCGCCGACAAGAACCTTTAAGGGTCATGCCGGTTCAAAGACTTCAAACAACGGTAAATAATCAGTCGAAAGGAGTGTATTAACTAATGGAAGCAACGGCAAAGGTAACAAACGTACGCATTGCGCCCCGTAAGGTTCAGATCGTACTTGACTTAATCAGAAACAAGCCTTGCGAAGAAGCATTAGCTATTCTCAAGTACACACCCAAGGCTGCGTGTGAACCGCTTGAAAAGCTTTTGAAATCAGCAATGGCAAATGCAGAAAACAAAGACATGGACACATCAAGACTCTACATTGCGTCTTGCCATGTTGATCAGGGTCCTACTCTCAAGAGAATCAGACCGAGAGCACAGGGCCGTGCATTCAGAATTAACAAAAAGACTTCGCACATTTATCTTGTGCTTAAAGAAGCAGAATAAGTGAGGAGGAGGTAATACAATGGGTCAGAAAATAAATCCTACCGGACTTCGTATCGGTGTTATTAAGGATTGGGAGTCACGTTGGTACTCCGACAAAAAAGATTTCGGCGATACTCTTGTATCGGACACAAAGCTCCGTAAGTATCTCCTTGAGTCACTTGCTCCTGCAGGTGTGCCGAAGGTAGAAATCGAAAGAGACGCGAAGAGAGTTCGTGTCAACATTCATTGCGCTAAGCCCGGTATGGTTATCGGTAAGGGCGGCGCAGAAATCGAAAAGCTCAAAGCTACCTGCAAGAAAATGCTCGGCGGCGACAAAGAGGTTTTCGTAAACATTATTGAAATCAAGCAGCCCGACCTCAATGCTCAGCTCGTTGCAGAGAACATCGCTTCTCAGCTCGAAAGAAGAATTTCCTTCAGACGTGCTCTTAAGCAGTCAATCGGCAGAACAATGAAGCTCGGTGCTAAAGGTATTAAGACACAGGTTAGCGGTCGTATCGGCGGTGCGGAAATCGCACGTACCGAGAGCTATCATGAGGGTACTATCCCGCTTCAGACCATCCGTGCTGACATCGACTATGGCTTCGCAGAGGCAAAGACAACCTACGGTCGTATCGGTGTTAAGGTTTGGATCTACAACGGCGAAGTTCTTCACGACAGCCGCAAGCCTCGCAAGGAAGGAGGCACAAAATAATGTTGTTACCTAAGAGAGTTAAATACCGCAGAGTTCAGAGAGGCCGTTTGACAGGTACCGCTACAAGAGGTAATAAGGTCAACTACGGTGACTTCGGTCTTGTGTCTCTTGAGCCTGCTTGGATTACAGCAAATCAGATCGAAGCTGCCCGTATCGCTATGACAAGATATATCAAGCGTGGCGGTCAGGTTTGGATAAAAATCTTCCCGGATAAGCCCATCACAGAGAAGCCCGCTGAAACCCGAATGGGTTCAGGTAAAGGCTCACCCGAATACTGGGTTGCAGTTGTTAAGCCCGGCAGAGTAATGTTCGAGATTGCAGGTGTTCCGGAAGAGACAGCCCGTGAGGCTATGCGTCTTGCAGCTAACAAGCTTCCCGTTAAGTGCAAGTTTGTTACCAAGGCAGAACAAGAAGAGGATGGTGAGCAATAATGAAAGCAAATGAAATCAAGAAACTCTCCCCCTCAGAGTTGGATGCTAAACTCTTGGAGTTGAAGGACGAGCTTTTCAAGTTACGCTTCCAGCAGGCCATCAACCAACTCGATAATCCAATGCGTATCAGTGCCGTTAAGAAGGATATCGCAAGAGTAAAAACAGTAATCCGTGATATCGAATTGCACGGCAACGAAGGCTAAGGAAAGGGAGGACAATCGTAATGAGTGAAAGAAATCTCAGAAAAACTCAGGTTGGTATCGTAACAAGCGATAAGATGGACAAGACTGTAGTTATTTCAATTAAAGACAGAGTTCAGCATCCGCTTTACAAGAAGATCGTCAACCGTACAGTTAAAATCAAGGCTCATGACGAGAACAACCAGTGTGGCGTAGGCGACAAGGTTCTTGTTATGGAAACCCGTCCTCTCTCAAAAGATAAGAGATGGCGTGTTGTAGAAATCATCGAGAAAGCGAAATAATTTTCTAAGGAGGAAATTACTGTGGTACAACAACAGACTTACCTCAAAGTTGCCGATAACACCGGTGCGAAAGAAATTATGTGCATTCGTGTACTCGGTGGTTCAGGCAGAAGGTATGCTAATATAGGCGATGTTATAGTTGCATCTGTCAAAAAAGCAGCACCCGGCGGCGTTGTTAAAAAAGGCGATGTAGTTAAAGCAGTAGTCGTAAGATCATGCAGCGGTGTTCGCAGAGACGACGGTACTTATATCCGTTTCGACGAAAACGCAGCAGTTTTGATTAAAGATGATAAGACCCCCAGAGGTACTCGTATCTTTGGACCGGTAGCAAGAGAGCTTCGTGATAAGGATTACATGAAAATCCTTTCGCTCGCTCCCGAAGTACTTTAAGGAGGTGCCTGATAATGAATAAAGTTCATGTTAAAACAGGTGATACCGTTGTAGTAATCAACGGCAAAAACCGTGGCAAAAAAGGCAAGGTTATGCAGGTCAGCCCTTCTGAAGGTAAGGTTATCGTTGAGGGTGTAAACATGGTAACAAAGCATGTTAAGCCCCGTCAGATGGGTGAGCCCGGCGGACTTATCAAGGCTGAAAGCGCTTTGTACGCTGATAAGGTTCAGCTTGTTTGCCCGAAGTGCGGTGAGGCTACAAGAGTAGGCCACGCAATCGGCAAAGACAATAAAAAGATGAGAGTTTGCAAGAAGTGCAACGCTCAGTTTGAATAAGGGAGGGACATAACACATGGCAGCAAGACTTAAAGAAATGTACAAAAATGAAGTTGCTCCTGCACTTCAGAAAAAGTTCGGCTACAAGAGCGTTATGCAGATCCCGAAACTTGACAAGATTATCATTAACGTAGGCTGCGGCGAAGCTAAGGACAACTCAAAGGTTGTAAGCTCTATCGTCAACGACCTTTCAATCATCACAGGTCAGAAGCCTGTTGAATGTAAGGCTAAAAAGTCAGTCGCAAACTTCAAACTTCGTGAAGGTATGACAATCGGTGTTAAGGTAACGCTCAGAGGCGACAGAATGTATGAATTCTTAGACAGATTCTTCAATCTCGCACTTCCGAGAGTAAGAGACTTCAGAGGTATCAACCCCAACTCATTTGACGGCAGAGGCAACTATGCTATGGGCGTTAAAGAGCAGTTGATTTTCCCTGAAATCGAGTACGATAAAATCGACGCAGTACGTGGCATGGACATTTGCTTCGTTACAACTGCTAACACAGACGAAGAGGCTCGTGAGCTCTTGACTCTTATGGGCGCTCCGTTCGAGAAATAAGGAGGGATAACAAGTGGCTAAGAAATCAATGAAGGTTAAGGCAGCAAAAACTGCTAAATACTCAACAAGAGAACACAACAGATGTAAGATCTGCGGTAGGCCGCACGCTTATCTCCGTAAATACGGTGTTTGCCGTATTTGTTTCAGAAAGTTGGCACATGCGGGACAGATCCCCGGCGTTAAGAAAGCAAGCTGGTAATCAAGAGCAATTGCAAAGGAGGCAAAAGTATGCAAATATCCGATTCAATCGGCGATATGCTTACAAGAATTCGTAATGCGAATTCAGCAAAGCACGATACCGTTAAGGTTCCTGCATCAAACATGAAAAAGGCAATTGCTCAGATTCTTGTTGATGAAGGATATATCAAAGGATTTAAGGTTGAAGAAGACGGCAAGCAGGGCATCATTGAGATCGAGCTCAAGTACGGCCCCAACAAGTCTTCGGTAATCACCGGTTTACGCAGAGTTTCAAAGCCCGGTCTGCGTATATACACAGATTGCGAAAATATGCCTAAGGTTATCAAAGGCCTCGGTATCGCAATTCTTTCCACATCAAAGGGCGTTATGACAGACAAGGACGCACGCAAAGCTAACGTTGGCGGCGAAGTTCTTGCATTCGTTTGGTAAGGAGGTTACAGTATGTCAAGAATCGGCAGACAGCCCATCGCTGTTCCTGCAGGCGTTGATGTTAAAATCGACGGCAGTACTGTTACCGTTAAGGGCCCCAAGGGTACTCTTACCAGAACAGTACACAGCAACATGAGCGTTGCTATGGACAACGGTGAAATCAAAGTTACTCGTCCCGACGAGTCAAATCTTAACAAGTCTCTTCACGGCTTGACCCGTACACTTATTCACAATATGATCATTGGTGTTACAGAGGGTTATTCCAAGGAGCTTGAGGTTAACGGTGTAGGTTACCGTGCAGCTAAGCAGGGCAAGGATCTTGTTCTCAACATCGGCTTCTCACATCAGGTAATCATGCCCGAAATCGACGGAATTTCAATAGAAGTTCCCAATCCCAATAAAATCGTTATTTCCGGTCCCGACAAGCAGATGGTTGGACAGTTCGCAGCAGAAGTACGTGAAAAGCGTCCGCCCGAGCCCTACAAAGGTAAAGGTATTAAGTATGTTGACGAGCACGTTCGCCGTAAAGAAGGTAAAGCCGGTAAAGGCGGAAAATAATAAAAGGAGTGTATTTAAATGGTTAGTAGGCCTGATAGCAATAAGGCAAGACTTAAACGCCACACAAGAGTTCGCTCTAAGGTTTCCGGCACAGCTGAGTGCCCCCGCCTTGATGTTTTCCGCTCTCTTCAGAACATCTATGCTCAGTTGATTGACGATACAACAGGCACAACGCTTGCTTCTGCGTCAACAGTTGAGAAGGAGTTCAAGGAGTACGGCGGAAACAAGGAAGCTGCTCGTGCAGTTGGCAAGAAATTAGCAGAAAGAGCTCTCGAGAAGAACATCAAAGATGTAGTATTCGACAGAGGCGGTTATGTATATCACGGCAGAGTTCAGGAACTCGCTGAAGGCGCTCGTGAGGGCGGACTTAACTTCTAAGAAAGGAGAACAGAAAAATGGCAAACAAAATTGATGCTTCGGCAATGGAATTACAGGAAAAAGTTATTACAATTAACCGTGTTTCCAAAACTGTTAAGGGCGGCCGTATCTTTAAGTTCTCCGCATTAGTAGTTGTTGGCGACGGTAACGGAACAGTAGGTTTCGGTATCGGTAAGTCAGGAGAAGTTCCGGACGCTATCCGTAAGGGTATCGAAGACGCAAAGAAAAACCTTATCAAAGTTTCACTTAAGGGCACAACAATTCCTCACGAGGTTATCGGTAAGTTCGGCGCAGGCGTTGTTCTCATGAAGCCCGCAGCACCCGGTACCGGCGTTATCGCAGGCGGTCCCGTTCGTGCGGTTGTTGAGACAGTTGGTATTAAGGACATTCGTTCTAAGGCTCTTCGTTCAAACAATCCCTGCAACGTAGTTAGAGCTACAATCAACGGACTTTCACAGCTTCGTAACGCAGATGAGGTTGCGGCTACTCGTGGTAAGTCTGTAAGCGAAATATTAAGATAAGGAGTGTGTGAAAATGGCTAATTTAACAGTAACTCTTAAAAAGAGCCTTATCGGTTCTAAGAAAGACCAGATTGCCACAGCACATGCACTCGGTCTCAGAAAAATTGGGGACGAGGCAGTTCAGCCCGATAATCCTCAGACACAGGGTAAGATTAAGAAGATTTCTCATCTTATCGACGTAACAGAAGGCTAAGGAGGTGCGAAGTATGAAATTGCACGAACTCTCAGCGGCTGAAGGCTCAAAGAAGAGCGTTAAGCGTATCGGTCGTGGTCCCGCATCAGGTCAGGGTAAAACCGCCGGTAAAGGACACAAGGGTCAGAAAGCCCGTGCAGGCAGAGGTATGCGTCCCGGTTTCGAAGGTGGACAGATGCCCTTGCAGAGAAGAATTCCCAAGCGTGGATTTAACAACATTTTCGCTAAGGAAATCGCAACAGTAAACGTATCCGCTCTCGACAAGACATTTGAAGACGGCGCAACAGTTGATATTGAAGCACTCATCAATGCAGGCCTTATTAAAAAGGCTCTTGACGGAGTAAAGGTACTTGGAAACGGTGAAATCAGCAAAAAGCTTACTGTTAAGGTTAATGCTTATTCCGACTCGGCAAAGCAGAAGATCGAAGCAGCCGGCGGAAAGGCTGAGGTGATCTGAAGTGATTCAAACACTTATCAATGCATGGAAGGTCGCAGATCTTCGTAAAAAGATTCTTTATACGGCATTCATCATTCTTGTGTTCAGAATTGGCGCAGCTATTCCGGTTCCGTTTGTTGAAATCAGCGGCGGACTTATTACAGACGTCAACGCAAATAACTTTATGACATACCTCAGCATGATGACAGGTGACGCATTTAACTACGGTACACTTTTCGCAATGTCGATTACACCGTACATCAACGCATCAATCATCATTCAGCTTCTTACAGTTGCAATTCCCGCACTTGAGAAGCTCGCAAAGGAAGGCGAAGAGGGTAGAAAGAAGCTTTCTTCAATCACTCGTTACACTTCGGTTGCCCTTGCACTTATGCAGAGTACAGCTTACTTCTTCTACATCCGTTCACGTGACTATCTTACGACAGACGCTAACGGTGCGAAGTACACAGGCTTCTGGGCAGTGTTCCAGGCTCTCGCAATCATCCTCTGCTATACGGCAGGTTCGACATTCATTATGTGGCTCGGTGAGCAGATTAACGAAAAGGGTATCGGCAACGGTATTTCAATTATACTTTTCGCAGGTATCGTTTCGAGAATGCCCACTACAATTTACGGCCTTTACACCTATTTGGATAAGGGCGGCGCATATTTCGCAATCGTTCCGATAGCAGCAATTTCACTTATTCTTATGGTTGCGTTCATCGTTTGGATGGACAACGCCGAGAGAAGAATTCCCGTTCAGTATGCAAAAAGAGTCGTAGGACGCAAGATGTACGGCGGTCAGAATACTCATATGCCTATCAAGGTTAATATGTGCGGTGTTCTTCCGATCATCTTCGCTTCTTCAATCCTCTCATTGCCCCCCACAATCCAGATGTTTGTCAAGGTTAAAGAGGGTGGCTTCTGGGCAGGCTTCTTCAAAATATTTGAATCGACACATTGGGCATATGGAATTATGTACTTTGTATTGATTATATTCTTCGCATATTTCTATGCGGCAATCCAGTACAATCCTATCGAAATGGCTAACAATATCCGTAAAAACAGCGGTGCTATCCCCGGTATTCGTCCCGGCAAGCCCACTTCGGATTACATCACTAAGGTATTGTCAAGACTTACACTTGTAGGAGCTTTGCTTCTCTCTGTTGTTGCTCTTTACCCGATAATCTTCTCACAGATTACGGGTGCGTTCAAGCATCAGGTAAGCCTTTCACTCGGCGGTACTTCGGTAATCATCTTGGTCGGTGTTGCTCTTGAAACAGTTAAGCAGCTTGAAAGCCAGATGATGATGCGTCATTACAAGGGATTCCTTGATTAAAGAAAAGGAGTTTGTTATGAATCTTATACTTTTAGGTGCTCCCGGAGCAGGAAAAGGTACACAGGCTGAAAAGATTTGTGAAAAACTTTCAATTCCGGCTATTTCAACAGGCAACATTTTGCGTGAGGCTATGGCAAACGGAACTGAAATGGGACTCAAGGCAAAATCCTTTATCGATGCCGGCGCTCTCGTTCCCGATGAGGTGGTTATCGGCATCATCAACGAAAGACTTAAAGAAGACGACTGTAAAAACGGTTTTATTCTTGACGGATTTCCGAGAACAATTCCGCAGGCAGAAGCGCTCGATAATATGAATGTCAGAATTGACAGAGTTATCGACATTGAGGTTCCCGATGAGAAAATTGCTGCAAGGCTTTCGGGCAGACGCGTATGCTTGAAGTGCGGCGCAACATATCACACTCAGTACAAGAAGCCTCAGGTTGACGGCGTGTGTGATGCGTGCGGAGATAATTTAGTTCAGCGTAAAGACGATATGCCTGAGACGGTTCTTGACAGATTGAACACATATCATCAGCAGACAGAGCCGTTGAAGGATTACTATGCGAAGAAGGGTATTCTTCGAGTAGTTGAAGGTCAGGAGGAGGTAGCAGATACTACTGCTCTTACCTTCAAAGCATTGGAGGATTAAGCATGATAGTGCTAAAAACCGCAAGAGAATTAGAGCTTATCCACAAAGCGTGTATAATTTCTGCGGAAGCATTACAAGTGGCAGGCGAGGCTGTCAAACCCGGTGTAACAACATGGGAAATTGACAAAATCGCATATGACTATATAAAGAAGCAGGGCGCTGAGCCGAACTTCTTACATTTGTATGGTTTCCCTGCCACTGCATGCATTTCCATAAATGATGAGGTCATTCACGGTATTCCGAGCAAAAAAACCGTCATAAAAGAAGGCGACATAGTCAGTATTGACTTAGGAGCTAAGATTGACGGATATAACGGCGATAATGCTGCCACATTTGCGGCCGGTAAGATATCGGAAAGCGCAAAGCGGCTGTGCGATGTAACTGAGAAAAGCCTTTATTTAGGCATTGAACAGGCAATCGTAGGCAACAGACTCGGCGATATTGGCTCGGCAATACAAAATTACTGTGAGGAGAACGGCTACGGTGTCGTGCGAGAGTATACCGGACACGGCGTCGGAGCAAAACTCCATGAAGACCCCAGCGTACCGAATTTCGGAACTCCCGGAAGGGGGGCTCGCCTGTTGCCGGGAATGGTAATTGCGATAGAGCCTATGATTACTCAGGGCAATAAAGCAATTAAGCAGTTACCCGACGGCTGGACGGTAAAGACCAAAGACGGTAAGCTTGCAGCTCATTTTGAGCACACAATAGCGATTACAAAAAACGGACCCAAGATACTGACTAAGCTTGATTAAAGGTGAAGTTATGGAGCTTGTTAAAGGATCGGTTGCAGTTTCGCTCATGGGACGAGATAAAGGCGTTCTTATGTGCGTTGTCGAAACGGGCGAAAACAGGGTATGGGTGTGTGACGGAAAATGCAGAAAGTTGAACAAACCGAAAGCAAAAAATCCAAAACACATCAAACCTTTAAACAAGAAACTGTCTGAGGAGCAGACCGCTTCAGATAAGTCAATAAGAAAAGCGTTAAAGCAAATTTCGGAGGCTTGAATATGTCAAAACAGGATATGATTGAAATTGAAGGTACAGTCGTTGAAGCATTACCGAACGCAGTGTTTCAGGTAGAGCTTGAAAACGGACATCAAATTACGGCTCATATTTCGGGTAAATTGAGAATGAACTTTATCAGAATTCTCCCCGGTGATAAGGTTACAGTTGAAATGTCGCCTTACGACTTGACCAGAGGCCGTATTACTTGGCGATCAAAGTAAGAAAAGAAACTACTTTTATTAGGAGGTATTCAAATGAAAGTCAGACCTTCTGTCAAAAAAATATGCGATAAGTGCAAGGTTATCAAGCGCAAGGGTAAAGTCATGGTTATCTGTGAGAATCCCAAGCACAAACAGCGTCAGGGCTAATTAAGGCTTCGGCTGTATCGTTGTTAAAGATCTAAACAACGATATTGTGCTTATCCAAAGACAAAGTAAGGGCTTTTGCCCACAGATTAAAACGGAGGTACAACTCTATGGCACGTATTTCAGGTGTTGATTTACCGAGAGATAAGAGAGTCGAAATCGGCCTCACATACATCTACGGTATCGGCAGAAAAACTGCAAGCGACATTATTGCCGCAACAGGTGTTAATCCTGACACAAGAGTCAAGGATTTAACTGAAGAAGATGTAGCAAAGTTGCGTGAATACATTGAACACAATGTTAAGGTTGAAGGTGATCTTCGCCGTGACACAGCTTTCGACATTAAGAGATTGGTAGAAATCGGTTGCTACCGTGGTGTTCGTCATCGTAAGGGTCTCCCCGTAAGAGGACAGACTTCTAAGAACAATGCACGTACACGCAAGGGTCCGAAGAAGACAATCGCAAACAAGAAGAAGTAAGAGGAGGGATTTGTAAATGGCTACCAAAGCAACAGCTAAAAAGGGCGCTTCTCGTAAACGCCGTGAAAAGAAGAACATTGAAAAAGGTGCAGCTCATATTCAATCCACCTTCAATAACACAATAGTTACCATTACAGATGTACAGGGCAACGCAGTTTCTTGGGCATCAGCAGGCGAAATGGGCTTCAGAGGTTCTAAGAAATCTACTCCCTTCGCAGCTCAGACAGCAGCAGAAACAGCAGCAAAGATTGCAGTTGACCACGGTATGAAGACTATTGAAGTTTATGTCAAGGGACCGGGTTCAGGACGTGAAGCAGCTATTCGTGCTTTGCAGACCGCAGGACTTGAAGTAACAATGATTAAAGACGTTACTCCCATTCCGCACAACGGTTGCCGCCCGCCCAAGAGAAGAAGAGTATAACGGAGGTGTAATTTATGGCTAGATATACCGGTGCGGTTTGTAAATTGTGCCGTCGTGAGGGCAAGAAGCTTTTCCTCAAGGGCGATCGTTGCTATACAGGCAAGTGCTCACTTGAGCGTCGCAGCTATGCTCCCGGACAGCATGGACAGAGCCGCAAAAAGAATTCTGAATACGGTTTGCAGCTTCGTGCAAAGCAGACAGCTAAGCGTTACTACGGTATTCAGGAAGGACAGTTCCACAAATATTTCCTTATGGCTGAGCGCCGTCAGGGACAGGCTGGTGAAAACCTTTTGAGAATCTGCGAGAGCAGACTTGATAATGCAATTTATCTTCTCGGTTGGGCTTCATCAAGAGCCGAAGCAAGACAGTTGGTAAATCACGGACATTACGAAGTAAACGGCAAGAAGGTTGACATTCCGTCATATCTTCTTAAAGCAGGCGACGTAATTTCTATCAAGGAAAAGAGCCGTGACAGTGAAAAAATCAAGGCAGTTCTCGAAGCTAATGCAGCTCGTCCCGTTCCCGAGTGGCTCGTGAAGAATGCAGACGCTTTTGAGGGTAAGGTAGCAGATCTTCCGACCAGAGAGCAGATTGAAGTTCCGGTTGAGGAACACCTTATCGTCGAGCTCTATTCTAAATAATAGAGTTTACTGTTAGACAAAATATTTATTATTCGGTTCGGTTTTTCCGACCATATAGGAGGCTTTTGAATGATAGGAATTGATAAGCCCAGCATTGAAGCACTCGATTTGACCGAAGACGGTACTTACGGCAAATTCGTAATGGAACCGTTGGAAAGAGGCTACGGCACAACGATCGGTAACAGCCTTCGTCGTGTATTGCTTTCTTCACTTCCCGGTTATGCGATTACCTCGGTTAAGATTGACGGCGTTCTTCATGAGTTCTCAACTGTTGAGGGCGTTAAGGAGGACGTTACTGAAATCGTTCTTAACCTTAAAGGCGTAATCCTTAAAATGCATGATGAGGGTCCCAAGACTCTTTATATCGATGCAAGCGGAAAATGTGAAGTTACAGCAGGCGACATTAAAGCTGACTCGGATGTTGAAATCCTTAACCCCGATCACCATATCGCTACTCTTTCAGACGGCGCATCTCTTGTTATGGAGATGACCGCTGACAAGGGCAGAGGATATGTATCTGCTGACAGAAATAAGCAGATGATGAAGCCTGTTATCGGTGTAATTGCAATCGACTCAATTTATACACCTGTGTTGAAAGTAAACTACACGGTTGAAAATACTCGTGTCGGTCAGATTACTGACTTTGACAAGCTCACTCTTGAAGCATGGACAGACGGTTCAATTTCCGCTAAGGAAGCTGTTTCGTTTGGCGCAAAAATTCTTAACGAGCACCTTGAGCTCTTCATCGGTCTTTCGGATGAGGCTGCAACAGGTCCTATCCTTATCGATAAGAAAGAGGATAGCAACGTTAAGACTCTCGAAATGACGATTGAAGAACTTGACCTTTCTGTTCGTTCATTTAACTGCTTGAAGAGAGCCGGTATCAACACGGTTGAAGACTTGATAAGCAAAACTGAAGAAGATATGATGAAAGTGAGAAACCTTGGCAGAAAATCTCTTGATGAGGTTGTTGCAAAGCTTGAATCACTTGGCTTCACTCTTCACCACGACGACGAATAAAAGGAGTGATATTAAATGCCCGGTACAAGAAAACTCGGCAGAACTACCGATCACCGCAGAGCTATGCTCAGAGGCTTGGTAACATATCTGTTTGAAAACGGCAAAGTTGAAACAACTGTTACAAGGGCTAAGGAAGTCCGTGCAATGGCTGAAAAAATGATCACTATTGCTAAAGAGGGCTCTTTGCACTCAAGAAGACAGGTTCTTGCATACGTTACTAAAGAGGACGTTGTAAAGAAGTTGTTTGACGAGATCGCACCCAAGTATCAGGATGTTAAAGGCGGATATACCCGCATTATAAAAACAGGCGCTCGCAGAGGCGACGCAGCAGAGATGGCAATCATTGAGCTTGTTGAGCCCAAGGCAGCAGAAGAAAAGCCTGTTAAAAAGACAGCAGCTAAGGCTGCTAAAAAGACTGCTTCAACCAAGAAGGCAGCTCCCGCAAAGGAAGAGGCTCCCAAGGCTGAAGAGGCAACAGCAGAGGCTGCTGCAGAATAATTTTAAGATTATTCAACCGGCTGTAAAAAACGAAAGTTTTTTACAGCCTTTTATCTTTATAACGACTGTTTTTTATCCAATTTGTCCTTGATTTTTTTGTCGTTGTAAACTATAATAGACAATGTATATTTATAGTAGAAGGTGAACGCAAGGTGCAGAAAAAAATAGAGAGAAACTACGATTTCGCCAAGTCTGAGCAGGAAGTAATCGATTTTTGGAAACAAAACGATATTTTCAAAAAGGCTGTTGCGAAAAATGACGTAAACACAAAGAACTATGTGTTCTACGACGGACCTCCCACCGCTAACGGTAAGCCGCATATCGGTCATGTTCTTACAAGAGTTGTAAAGGACGTAATTCCGAGATATAAAACCATGCAGGGCTACCACGTTGAGAGAAAAGCAGGCTGGGACACTCACGGACTTCCCGTTGAGCTTGAGGTTGAAAAGCAAATTCACACAAACGGCAAGGCTGATATTGAGGCTTTCGGTGTAGAGCCGTTCATTCAGAAATGCCGTGAGAGCGTTTGGACATATAAAGACCTTTGGGAAAAAATGTCCGAAAGAGTCGGCTATTGGTGTGACTTTGAACATCCATACATTACATACACGAACAACTATATCGAGTCGGTATGGTGGGGACTTAAAGAGCTTGATAAGAAAGGCCTTATCTACAAGGGCTTCAGAGTATCTCCGTATTGTCCGAGATGCTCAACCGCTTTGAGCTCGCACGAGGTTGCACAAGGCTATAAGAACGTTAAAACAGAGTCTGTTTTTGTAAGATTTAAGTGCAAGGACGAGGAAAACACATATTTCGCAGTTTGGACAACAACACCGTGGACGTTGCCCTCAAACGTTGCGCTTTGCGTAAATGAAAAATTCGATTACGCAAAGGTTAAGGTTGACGACGCTTATTATTACATTGCGACCGAGCTTATCGGCGACCTTTTCGGCGAGGACTATGAAATCGTTGAAAGCTGCAAGGGCTCAGACCTTGTCGGCAAGGAATATGAGCCGATATACACCTTTGTTGTGGGCACATTTACGGAAAAGGCTTTCTATGTAATCGCTGACGATTATGTATCGCTTGACGCAGGTACAGGTATCGTTCATATTGCTCCTGCATTCGGCGAGGACGACGCAAGAGTCGGCAAGGAAAACAATCTTCCCTGCGTTAAACCTGTTGACTTCGCAGGTAAATTTACCGATATTTGCGGAAAGTATGCAGGCAAGCTTGTATTCGACGCAAACGACGAGATTATCAAAGAACTTATAGACAATAAAGTTATTCTTAAAATAAAGAAGATCGAGCACAGCTATCCGCATTGCTGGCGTTGTAACAGTCCGCTTATCTATTATGCAAAGGATTCGTGGTTTATCGCAATGTCAACTCTCCGTGATGAGCTTGTTGCAGATAACAGAAGCGTAAACTGGTTCCCTGAGAACTTCAAAGAAGGAAGAATGGGCAACTTCGTTTCCAATGTTATCGACTGGGCGGTTTCGAGAGACAGATATTGGGGCACTCCGCTTCCGATTTGGGTTTGCGAGGAGTGCGGACACAAGCACGTTGTCGGCTCGGTAGCAGAGCTTGTTGAGCTTACCGGCGCAGACCCCGATATTAACCTTCATAAGCCTATGGTTGACCGCCTTACAATGACCTGCCCCGAGTGCGGACACACAATGCACCGTACTCCCGAGGTTTGCGACTGCTGGATAGATTCAGGCTCAATGCCCTATGCACAGCACCACTATCCGTTTGAAAATCAGGAAATTTTCAATCAGCAGTTCCCGGCTGACTTCATCAGTGAGGGAAGCGACCAGTCAAGAGGCTGGTTCTACGCTTTGCAGGCACTTTCAACCGCTATTTTCGGCAAATCGCCGTATAAAAACTGTATTGCTCTCGGTCTTGTAAACGACGAAAACGGTATCAAGATGTCAAAGCATATCGGCAATGTTGTTGATCCGTGGGAGGTTCTTGACGAATTCGGCTCCGACGCCACAAGACTTTACTTCTGCATAGCTAACGCTCCGTGGATTTCCACTTCGTTCAGCAAGCAGACTCTTGCACAGTTCCAGAACAGATTTATCGGCACTATGTGGGCGTCGGTTTACTTCTACTCACTTTACAGCGAGATTGACGGCTTTGATCCGAGCAAATACAACATTGACGATTGTAAGCTTCGTTCAATCGACGAGTGGGTGCTTTCAAGAGTTAACTCTCTTGTTAAAAAGGTTACATATGAGTTCGACTCATACCATATTTTCGAGGCTACAAGAGCAATGGAAAGCTTTATCGATGAGCTTTCAAACTGGTATATCAGACGTAACCGCCGTCGTTTCTTTAACTCAGAGCTTACCGAGGACAAGATTGCGGCATATATGACTCTTTATACCGTTCTTGAAACACTCGCAAGGGTTGTTGCTCCCGTAACTCCGTTTGTTGCGGAGACAATGTATCAGGGACTTGTTACAAGATACTTCCCCGACGCACCTGAGAGCGTTCATCTCGCTTCCTTCCCGCAGTACAGAGCAGATTGGGACAAGCCCGAACTTGAGGAGCAGATGGAGGTTTCCTATAAGGCTGTTGAAATCGGCAGAAAGCTCCGCGAGTTTGTTCATATCCGTAACCGTCAGCCGTTGAGCCAGTGCATTGTCAAGATTGACAACGGTATCACTCTTAAAGATGAAGAACTTAATACCATTGCAGAAGAGCTTAATGTTGACGAGGTTCTTACTGATTTTGATACACAGAGCCTTATCTGTTACGAAATCAAGCCGCAGCTTAAAACACTCGGCCCGAAATACGGCAGACATTTGAAGGCTATCGGCGAGTATTTCAATATCGACAGAAACACAGAAATTATAAATACCATCAAGGCTGACGGTGTTTATAAGACAGAAATTGACGGTGCTGAAATTGAGCTTACAATGGACGATCTCCTTGTTACCGAAAAGGCTAAGGAGGGCTACATTGCGGAGACAAATTACGGTGTAACGGTAATTCTCAACACAACGCTCAACGAGTCGCTTATCGAAAGAGGCTCTGTAAGAGAGTTCATTTCAAAGGTTCAAAATCTCCGTAAGTCAAGCGGCTTCGAGGTTACAGACCACATTGAAATTGTTGTTTCTTCGGACGATTACATTACCGACGTAATTACACGCAACGCTGATTTCATTAAGTCGGAGCTTCTTTGCGACAGCCTTACATTCGCAGAGGGCGGAGCAAACGAGTTCAATATTGACGACCACAAGGTTAAGGTTGATGTTAAAAAGGCTTAATTAAAGGCAAATCTTTGATATTATTAAAAGGCTTCGGATTATTTCCGAAGCCTTTTTTCTTTGCCTTAATTCTGTTTTTGAACGATTTTGTATTCGTCATACGGATTATAATACGGACATTCAAAGTCGGCGTAGCTTAAAAATCTTGCCATTTCGTCCTCGTCGAGATTGACCTCGCACGCATAGCAATCATAATCCTCGTCATAAAAATAATATGCGCAGCATTCACATTGTGTAACCCGTTTTTTCTTTTCAGCCATTGCGCTACCCCTTTTCGTGATATTCCTTTTCGGTATTGACGTTCCAAATATCGGATTTATCTGTTTTACCCGTAAGAATGTTGTTTACGGCTTCAAAAGCGGTCATCATTGAATGATCCATATTGTTGTAGCGGTGCTGACCGTTTCTGCCGATACAGTAAAGATTTTCGTAAGAATTAAGATAATTGATAACCGTCGGCAACTCGTCATAAGTGTCAAAGTATGCGGGATAAGCCTTTTTAACCTTTTCTCTGTGTGAGAAAAGTATATCGGTGTCGTTTGAAATTACGCCGATTTTTTTAAGCTCTGTAACCGCAAAATCAACGCAAGCACTTTCGCTCATATTCCAAAAGTCGTCGCCCTCGGTGCAGAAATATTCAAGTCCGAGCCATACGGTGTTTTCAACATCCTTTACAAGATAGCTTGACCAGTTGTTGAAAATCTGTATTCTTCCGAGCTTTACGGAGTCGTCTTGAACGTAAATCCAACAGTCGGGAACGATATTTGAAACGGTTTTCATATCTGTTTTATTTTTGATTTCAAGACGGTTAACGAGCAAGCCGACAGTAACAAAATCTCTGTAAGGTAAGCCGTTTGCAATATCCTTTACTTCGTTTGAAACGAGCGATTGTTCAAAGCTGTTCACTAAATCCTTAATTGGCATTGAGGAGATGAAAATATCGCCCGAGTATTCCTTATCGCCTGCCGTTACGGAAATGATTTTGCCGTTTTCGACGTTTATCCTGTTGACTTCGGCATTGAAAATGATTTTACCGCCGAGACTTTCAAGCTCTGCTGCCGCAGTCTCCCAAAGCTGACCGGGACCGAATTTTGGGTACTTAAATTCCTCTATAAGCGAGGTTTCGTCGCTCTTTTTACCCTTTGAAAGTGCGTTTTTGAGAACCTCTTTGATAGAAATGCCCTTTACTCTCTGTGCGCCCCAATCGGCAGAAATTTCAGACGGATGCCTACCCCAAAGTTTTTCCGTGTATCCCTCAAAGAACATTGAATAAAGCTCCTTGCCGAAGCGGTTAATATAGAAATTCTCAAGCGAGGACTCGTCTTTTTTGAACATTATGGAATGAAGATAGCTGAAGCCTGCCTTCATTGTTCTGACAAATCCGAGATTTATCAGGGTTTGTGCCTTGAGCGAAACGGGATAATCAAAGAATTTTTCGAGATAATATATTCGTGAAACCCTTTGGCGAAGAAGCATAACATTATCTTCCGCTTCGGGGTCGGGACCGTTTTCGGAAAGTGCTTTTTTACGGTGCAAAAGCTTGTCGTCAAATGACGGTGCGCCTTGCATTTTCAAAAGACTTGACCACCACTCGTTGACCCTTTCATCCTTTGAAAAGAAACGGTGACCGCCGAGATCCATTCGGTTGCCCGAGCAGTTAACGGTTGCGGATATACCGCCGACACGCTCGCTTGCCTCAAGCACGGTAACATTGTACTCACTATTTGATTTTCTCAACAGCTCAAGCCCTGCCGTAAGTCCTGCCGGACCTGCGCCGATTATCACGATATTTTTCATGTATTACCTCACTTTTTACTGCTCCAAAAGATATAATCTGAAATGAGAACGGCTCTTGTGAACGAAGCCTCTGCACCCGAAATTTTTATGGGCGGTGCGATAAGAAAATATTCGCCGTTTTTCGCTTCTTCAAGATTTAGCCCCTCGAGAATTGCTATTTCTGCATTCAGAAGTGCTCTGTGCGTGCTGCCGTCGGAGTCGGGAGTTTCAATGCTTACACCGTCTGTCCCGATAAGCTCATAGCCGAAGTGTGCCATAACCTCTGCCGCTGTATAATGAACAAAGGCCTTGCCCTTTGACTTTATAAGCACACGCTTGCAATCCCTCGGGAAATATTCCTCAACAAGTCTGCCCGTGATTATTCCCTCGGACACCTCAATTACCCTGCAAGGACCGATGAATTTTTCAAGCGGGATTTTGTCAACGGGCTCTGCGTCGGGGATAAAATGAAGCGGTGCGTCAACGTGAGTTCCGTTGTGCAGACAGGCGTCCAAAACGCTCAAATTATAATAGGAGTCAGGCGAGATTTCTCTGACCTGTTTAAGCTCGGGCACAGGGTCACCCTCATACACTTCAGCTGTAAGCAAATCGTTTGAAATATCTATGATTTTCATATTCTCGCCGCCTTTTTTAGCATATATAATATAGTATATCAATTACACGTCTTTGTCAAATCACTCAAAGCAAAGATTTTCGATTTCTTTGTTCAAAACCTCGTATTTTTCGGCATTTTCAAAGGCTTGCAAATATCGGCAAAGCTCGTTGTCCCTTTCCATAGCGTCGTAAAGCGAGAAAACCGCAGAACTTATAAGCTCGTCTTTGAGCTCCTCGTTGCAGGCAAGCTTTTGAGTCAGACAATGCGGAATATTACGCTTCAAAAAGCGTGCTTGAGAAATTTCACCCGAGTCGGAGTAACGGTACGGATGATAATCGTTTTCACACACAAAGGCAAGCGACAGCTCGGGTATGCACAGGTGCTCTGAAAACTCGGGACACAGCGAGCAGGTAAATTTTTCGGTATCCTTTCCGCATTGGCGAAAAGCAGAGGAAAAGCCGTTTATCAGCAGCGAAGCGATATTCCTTGTACAGTCGCAGATCGAGTAAACGTCGGAGCATTTTTCGGCGACGGACTCAAAGCAGGTATGAACGCCCCAAGAGGTAATGCTTCCGAGAGTGAAAGTGCTTTCAATCCCGTTTTTTGATGCTTGACGAAGTCCCTTTCGCTGCATAAAACGCAGAATATAGTTCAAAATTTTTGCCTTGTCAACAAATTGAAAGAGCATTTTTGCGCTTTCTCTTGAGATGACGGCTGCGGAGCTTTCGTATTTCTCCGCTTCGGATATGTATAGCTTGCGTTGTGAATTAAGCTTGCCGACAACGCTTTTATCGAGCGTGCTTTCGTAAATTTCATCTGAATCTATTATTTTTACCGTGGAAAATTCGTGCAAATCGGGAATAATAGCCTTATCGCCGATAAAAATTTTTCGGTTTTTAATATACACGGCACACAGCTTGTCATAGTCGTATTTTGATAAAAATTTATGACAGGAAAGTCCGTTCCTTTCCGCCCTTGCAACACAGGACGACAAAAGCCTGTGCACAAACTCAGAGCTTTCGGAATGTATGAGTACAGCGGAGCGTATACCGGCGTTTTCGCTTGTCAAATTCTTCAAAACGGCGGAGCTGAAAAAGCAATTCATATCAATCCCTCCCGACACATTTTATTCCGAAAATGCGTTGTCGGTTACTGCGAATTATTGAAAATAATGTTAATTTTTGGCTGTTTTATTTGACATATCATCGGTAGTGGGGTATAATATCCTCGCAATTAAATAAGTTAAAAAATTATTTTTACTCAAGGAGTGGAAAAATATGCCATTAGTAACAACAACAGAAATGTTCAAGAAGGCTTACGAGGGCGGTTACGCTATCGGCGCTTTCAACGTAAACAATATGGAGATTATTCAGGGAATTACAAGAGCTGCCAAGAAGCTTGACGCTCCCGTAATTCTTCAGGTATCTTCAGGTGCGAGAAAGTACGCTTCACACGGCTATCTCGTTGCTATGGTAAAGGCTGCGGCAGAGGAAACAGGACTTCCGATTGCTCTTCACCTTGACCACGGTCCCGACTTTGAAACCTGTAAGGCTTGCATCGACGGCGGATTTACTTCCGTTATGATCGACGGCAGCTCTCTTCCTTATGAGGAGAACGTTGCTCTTACAAAGATGGTAGTTGAATATGCTCACGCTCACGGCGTAGTTGTTGAGGGCGAGCTCGGTACTCTTGCAGGCGTTGAGGATGAGGTTGTAGTTGAATCCGGCAAAGAGTCTTACACAAACCCCGATCAGGTTCTTGATTTCGTTACAAGAACAGGCGTTGACTCACTTGCTATCGCTATCGGTACTTCTCACGGCGCATATAAGTTTAAGCCCGGTCAGAAGCCTCAGCTTCGTTTCGATATTCTCGAAGAGGTTGAAAAGAGACTTCCCGGCTTCCCGATCGTTCTTCACGGTGCAAGCTCTGTAAATCAGGACGACATCAAGACTATCAATCAGTACGGCGGTCAGATGCCCGACGCTATCGGTATCCCCGAGGAAATGCTTCGTAAGGCTTCATCAATGGCTGTTTGCAAAATCAACGTTGACTCGGACATTCGTATCGCAATGACCGCTGCTATTCGTAAGCACTTTGCAGAAAATCCCGCTGACTTTGACCCGAGAAAGTATCTCACACCCGCAAGAGATGCTGTCGAAGCAGTTGTTTCTCATAAGATTGAAACTGTTCTCGGCTGCGGCGGTAAGGCATAAGCTGTTAAAAATCAATAATTTTCAGAGCTGTAATTTGAAATTACGGCTCTGTTTTTTTATTTTTAAGGAACATTAAAAAAATATAAAAAAAGACTTTTAATTTGCCCTGTTTGGTGGTATAATAATGTCGATAATGTGGAATTTTATCTGCGAAAGCATATACATATTGAAGTGTGAAAAATCTTAGATTAGGGAGTGAACCGTCTTTGGATAAGTTTGTTATAACCGGCGGTCATCCGCTGAAGGGAGAAGTTACCGTCAGCGGTGCAAAAAACGCAGTAGTAGCAATTCTTCCTGCGACCATTCTTGCTAAAGATGTTTGCAGAATTGAAAATATACCGAATATAAGCGACGTTACCGCCATGATCAACATTTTGAATATCATGGGTGCAAAAATTAAATATATAAATAAGAACACCATTGAGATTGACACAAGGTTTATAAACTCTTATGTCGTTGAGCATGAGCTTTCAAAGCAGCTTCGTGCATCATATTATCTTATCGGTGCGTTGCTCGGCAGATTTAACAGAGCCGAGGTTGCAATGCCCGGCGGTTGCTATCTCGGTGTTCGTCCGATTGACCAGCACATAAAGGGCTTTGAGGCTCTCGGTGCAACCGTTACTATGGAAGAAAATGCTATGGTAAACGCAAGAGCAGACAAGCTTTTGGGCAATTCGATTTACCTTGACGTTGTGTCTGTCGGTGCTACCATAAACTGTATGCTTGCCGCTGTCAGAGCGAGAGGACTTACTATAATCGAGAATGCGGCAAAAGAGCCGCACATAGTTGATTTGGCAAACTTTCTCAACACAATGGGTGCCGATGTCAGAGGCGCAGGTACAGATGTTATTAAAATTCACGGCGTTGAAAATCTCCACGGCTGTGAATATTCTATAATTCCTGACCAAATCGAAGCGGGAACATATATGGTTGCCGCAGCGGCGACAAGGGGCAATGTGCTTGTTAAAAACGTAATTCCGAAGCATTTGGAGGCCATAACAGCAAAGCTTGTGGAATGCGGAATTAACGTTGAGGAGTACGACGACGCTGTTAGGGTAAGCGCAACGGGCAGAGCAGGCAAGTGTAACATTAAAACTATGCCGCATCCCGGCTTCCCGACTGATATGCAGCCGCAGTTTGCCGTGCTTTTGAGCATTGCAAAGGGAACAAGTATTATATCGGAAAGCGTTTGGGACAATCGTTTCAGATATGCCGAACAGCTTTCAAGAATGGGCGCACAAATACACGTTAACGGAAAAACGGCGGTTATCGAGGGCGTTGAAGGATTAAAGGGCGCACCGATTAAAGCCGACGACCTTAGAGCAGGCGCAGCTATGATGATAGCGGGTCTTGTTGCGACGGGTGTTACTGAAATTGAAGATATTCATCATATCGAAAGAGGATATGAGAATGTTGTTGATAAGTTCAGAAGCCTCGGAGCTGACATTCAGAGGAAAGAATTTCCGGACGATGACCAAAAGGTTCAAATGGGCGCAGGCTGAGAAAAATCGGAGCCTTCTGTACGGAAGACTCCGTTTTAAGTTATAAATTGTTTAATGTGGGGTGTCATTTTGACTGAATTTGAGAAACTTGCGGAGCTTCTTTTTCCGCACATAGATAAAACTCCCGAATATTACGAGGAAAAATATCCGCAGAGAAATCTTAAAGAGGGCGCAAGGGTAACAAGGTTTGCACCGAGCCCCACAGGTTATCTGCACATAGGCGGATTGTTCGGCGCACTTACCGATATTCTTACGGCGCAGGCGACGGGCGGTGTTTCAATGCTCAGAATTGAGGACACCGACAAAAAGCGTGAGGTCGGCGACGGCGTTGACGCTATACTTGACGGATTTTCGTCGTTCGGTCTTGAGTTCGACGAGGGCGTTACGGGCAAGGATACCGAAAAGGGCGAGTACGGTCCGTATACGCAGTCAAAGAGAGTTGAAATTTATCAAACTGTTGCAAAGCAGCTTGTAAAAGAGGGCAAAGCATATCCTTGCTTCTGCACGGCGGAGGAACTTAATGACCTTCGTGACAGGCAGGAAAAAGAGGGTGCGGCTTTTGCCGGATATTACGGAAAATGGGCAAAGTGCCGTGAGCTTACATATGAGCAGATTGAGGAAAAAATCAAAAACGGCGAAAAATATGTTTTGCGTTTCCGTTCCGACGGGGATGAAAACAAGCGGGTTTACTTTGATGATATTGTCAGAGGAAAAATCGAGATGCCCGAAAACGTTATCGACGAGGTACTCTTAAAGAGCGACGGTATTCCGACCTATCATTTTGCACACGTTTGCGACGACCATTTTATGAGAACGACTCACGTTATCAGAGGCGAGGAATGGATTTCCTCAACTCCGAAGCACATAGCACTTTTCAAGGCTTGCGGCTTTAAGCTTCCTAAGTATGCGCATACACCGCAGGTAATGAAAATTGACGAGATTGACGGCACGAAGCGTAAGTTTTCAAAGCGTAAGGACCCCGAAGCGGCTGTCAGCTACTTTATTGAGCAGGGCTATCCGAGCGAGGGACTTATAGACTATCTTTTGGGACTTCTCAACTCGAATTTCGAGGATTGGAGAAGGGCAAACCCGACTGAAAACGCTCTTAATTTCCCGTTCAATCTTAAAAAGATGAGTCCGAGCGGTTGCCTTTTCGACTTGGTTAAGTTGGCAGATGTCAGCAAGAATGCCATTTCAAAAATGAAGGCGCAAACCGTTTTCGATTATGCATTTAATTGGGCAAAAACCTATGACGAAACGCTTTACAGGCTCTTTGACGCAGATAAACAAAAGGCTGTTGCGATACTCAATATCGACCGTGAAAACACGAAGCCGAGAAAGGATATTGCAAAGTGGTCTGAGGTTTTGGACTATGTAAGCTATTTTTATAACGAAACCTACAAAGAGAATTATACTCTCCCCGAAAATATTGCTCCCGAAGATGCGGCGGCAATAGCTTCGGAATATAAAAAGATATTTGATGTTACGGACGATAAGCAGGTATGGTTTGACAAGATAAAAGCAATGTGCGAGCCGCTTGGCTTTACTCCGAACGTTAAGGAATACAAGCAAAATCCCGACAGCTATAAGGGTCATGTCGGCGATGTTTCAACTGTAATAAGAATAGCTCTTACGGGCAGAACAAATACGCCCGACCTTCATTCGATAATCGCCGTTTTAGGTGCGGATGAAGTCAAGGCAAGACTTGAAAAAGCCGAAAAGAAGTTTAAGGAGGAAAAATGATGGAAGAAATCAAAGCTTCAAACTTTATACACGATTTCATCGACGAGGATCTTAAAGAAGGCGTGTATGACCATGTCCAAACCCGTTTTCCGCCTGAGCCTAACGGCTATTTGCATATAGGTCACGCAAAGGCTATTTGCATAAACTTCGGCACAAGTGAAAAGTATAATGGCGTTTGCAATCTCCGTCTTGACGACACTAACCCATCAAAAGAGGATATGGAGTATGTTGACGCTATCAAAGAGGATATTGAGTGGCTCGGCTTCAAGTGGAACAAGTGTCTTTTCGCTTCAAGCTATTTTGATTTCATTTATGAATGTGCGATAAAGCTTATCAACAAGGGACTTGCCTATGTTGACGATTTGAGCGCAGACGAAATCCGAGAATACAGAGGAACGCTTACCGAAGCGGGCAAAAACAGCCCATACAGAGACAGAAGCGTTGAAGAAAACCTTGATTTGTTCAAGAGAATGACCGACGGCGAATTCGCAAACGGCGAAAGAGTTTTGAGAGCTAAAATCGATATGGCTTCTCCGAATATAAATATGAGAGACCCCGTTATTTACAGAATAGCGCACATTTCTCATCATCAGACGGGCGACAAGTGGTGCGTTTATCCTATGTACGACTTCGCTCATCCGCTTTCGGACGCAAAAGAGGGAGTTACACATTCTCTTTGCTCGCTTGAATTTGAAAACCACAGACCGCTTTATGATTGGTTCCTTAAAGCGTGCGAAATAGAGCAGCCCCCGAGGCAGATTGAGTTTGCAAGACTTAATCTTAACTATTGCCTTACAAGCAAGAGAAAATGCCTTGCGCTTGTAAACGAGGGTATTGTTGACGGCTGGGACGACCCGAGAATGGTTACGCTCAGCGGTATGAGAAGACGTGGCTATCCTGCGTCTGCTATCCGTGATTTTTGCGATAAGATAGGCGTTTCAAAGGCTTATTCGGTTGTTGATATGGGACTTTTGGAGGCTTGCGTTCGTGATGCGTTGAACTCAACCGCACCGAGAGCAATGGCAGTCCTTGACCCGATTGAGCTTATCGTTGAAAATTATCCCGACGGACAGACCGAGGATATTGAAATTCCCGTTCATCCCGACCACCCCGAAATGGGCACAAGAACGGTTAAATTCTCAAAGCACCTTTTCATTGAGAGAGACGACTTTATGGCAGAGCCTGTTAAAAAGTATTTCCGTCTTTATCCCGACAATGAGGTTAGACTCAAGAGTGCATATTTTGTAAAGTGCACACGCTTTGAGACTGATGAGCAGGGCAATCCTGTTAGAATTTACTGCACTTATGATCCCGAGTCAAAGGGCGGAGAGTCACCCGACGGCAGAAAGGTCAAGGGCACAATACATTGGGTAAGCCGTGATGATTGCTTCAAGGCTACTGTCAATATGTATGACCGACTTTTCAATGTTCCCAATCCGTCTGACGAGACAAACGGCGATTTCAAGCAAAATCTTAACCCTGATTCACTTATCGTTCTTAAAGATTGCGTTATCGAGGGCAGCCTTGAAAATGCAAAAGCAGGCGATGTGTTCCAGTTTATGCGTAAGGGTTATTTCTGTGTGGATAAGAATTCCGAAAAGGAAAATAAGATATTCAACTTGACAGTTGCCCTCAATTCTTCGTGGGGCAAATAAAGGAGAAATGTATTATGAGTGCAAAAAAAGCAAAGGTTAAGGCTACGGGTTATGATATCGGCTGCAGAGTTGTGATGGCTTTGGCGGCAATCAGCGTGCCGATAGCGGCATATTTCGCCGACCTTATTTATTATGTTATAGAGTCTCCCGTGTTCAAGCTTCTTGCACAGTATTCGGGCAACGAGAACGACGACGGCTCTACATACGGCTATCTCGGTATAAATATGTTTGTAAAGAAGATATTACCGCTTATACAGGAATCCTCGGAGAACAAAACGAGTATAACCGACCTTTTGACCAATCTTTCGGACATTAAAACGCCGCTGATAGTAACCACCGTTTTCTTTGCGTTGACAATCGTGATTGCGCTTGCGGTATTTGTATCGGTTATCGCTTCGAACAACACAAAAATTCATTTCGGTATTTCGGTTGCGGGTCTTGTATCGACTATTGCTATGTTTATTTCGTTCCGTTATGTTTCGGCTCCGATTGTAAGCGGAACAGTCAACCTCGGCGATTTCTTTGAGTCGGCACTTATGAAAACGCTTCTACCGTTTGTTGCAAGCGTATCGACCTTCAATTTAAGCACCGCATGGGTAATAATGCTTGTGATTTTCATAGGCTTGATTGTGCTTTCGGGCGCAAACCTGATTATCAATGCAGGCGAAAAGTCAAAAGCAAGTAAATAATTGACAAGTTTTCATTAAAAAGCACTGATAAATATATCAGTGCTTTTTTTGTTACTTATTACAACGGCATTTCGCTTGACATTTTGAATAATTAAAGGTATATTGAAATGGGAGGGCTTGATATGGAAGAAAATAACAAAAAACTCTCTGAAAATACAGCAAATGATGAAAATCACAGCGAAAAGCAATCTCTCGGGGATATGTTTTATAGCAATAACCTTGATACCTTCGGCGAAAACGATAAAATAAACCGTGAATACCTAAAAGAACTTTACGGCGAGGATATGGACTTTTTCAACAGAGAAATACGGATGACTCGCTCGGAATATTTAACACGATACAATCAAATACAAGAGGTTTACAAGAGGGAGCTTTCGGGAACGGTAAAAAGCTTTATATTTTTAGCTTCTATTTTTCTTTTGACCTTGTTGCTTGCAAAGGCGTTTCAGTTAGTGGCGGATGAAGGAGCGTTTTTAATTCTGCACAGATGGACGCTGATAATTTCAATACCTATATTTTTATTTTTTGTGATTACCTTACTTAAAAGACTGAAGGACGCTCAAAAAAGTATGGCACATTCTCTAAAAATGCTCGAAAAACGCAAAACCGATTGTATGGCTGAGGGAATGTATGATGCTGAGTCGTAAAAGGAGCAGGCTATGAATACGGAAGAAAACAAACAGGATAATAAAAACGCCGGAAAGGTGGATATGTTCGAGAACAACCCGGACACATTTAGCGAAGGCGAGCAAATGAACAGAGATTACCTCGTTCATCTTTACAATGAGGATATGAGCTTTCTCAATAAAGAAATCAGAATGACTCGCTCGGGATATATAAAGATGTATTCTGATATCGAAAGCTCTTATCAAAACAGGAAAAAGGAAACGACAAAGCAGCTGATACCGATGGTCATAATGTATGTTATTGCGATTGCGCTTGCGATTTTTTTGCGAGTGGTGTCAAAGGAATTCATTGCCCTTATGGATTTGTGGATGTTTGGGGATTCAAGAAAATTGGCGGCTTATATAGGCGGAATATTTTTGGGTTTTTCAAGAGTGATATTCCTCTCAACAAGCACAATACTGACAGCCTATGTTGTGAAAATGATAAAAACATTAAAGCGATTTGACCGTTACAGAGAAAACGCATTAGCTAAACTTGAAGAAAACAAAGCGGAATGTATGTCGGCAGGACAGTATGACGCAGGAAAATGAATAGTTGTTATAATAAAAGAACCTATCCTTGCGGATAGGTTCTTTTTGTAGGTATAAGTTATTTTGCAAGGTCGCCGACTGCGAGCATAAAGCCGCCGAACTGACCGCCGAACTCGGGAGCACCGTCCATGATGATATGTCCCTGCTTAACTGCCGTGAGCATATCGTCAATTCCGAGAAGTGTACCGAGAGCCGCATCAAGTGTGTCAAAGCGAAGTGTGAAGAACGGCATTGCGCGTTTATATTCGCCTCTGCCTGCTCTTGACTTACCGGCTTTAATTCTGATGAATGCCGAAACCTCGGGATGACCGTCAACTGCAAGTGCATAAACACGGTCGGGAGATTTGAGTGCCCAGTCGTGAATTTCGTCGTGTCCCATCTTGTTAAGCTGGCTGATACCGCTTGAAAGAAGATAGAACATACATTTAACCATAAGCTGCTTATCCTCTTCCTTTTCGGGAGGTGTGGTTGCAGAAAGCACGCTCGACATTTTAAGAAGCGTCATCAAGAACGCCTTGAAAGCGCCGAAATGCTTTGCGATACCTCTCATTTTCGGGAGAGTAGCGGGCGAAATCTTGCCCTTAAAGAATGCGTTCATTGCTTCAACAGACTTGAATTCAAGCTCAACGTGGGGCTTGGGATCAACCTTATTAAGATGAATAAGCCAATCATCAGGTCCGTTTATAACATAATGCATTCCGATTTTTCCGCCCTCAGCCTCCGGATCAAGTGCGCTGACCTGAATAACGGCGTGCACCTTTTCGTACTGCTTTTTAAGCGACGGAACATCCTGCGCAATTACCTTGATAAGAGGCAATGCGGCATTGAAAAATATTTTATTGGCATAAAGCTCTTCTTTTGTATGCATTTAATCAACTCACTTTCCGATATATAATCAATCTCAAATGTATTTCTTATACATCGTCGTCCCAGTTGTCGTCCTCTTCGAAGTCAGCCTTCATAACCTCACGAACAGCAGCGATAATGCCGTTTGCGTCAATGCCGACAGCGGACATAATGTCCTCGTGGAGACCGATGGGAGCGAATTTATCCTGATGACCGAGTCTCTTGAATGCACAGCCCTTACCTGCTTCAGCCATAACCTCAGCAACAGCCGAGCCGAGACCGCCGATAACCGAGTGATCCTCAACAGTGATAATTCTTCTTGTGTCCATAACAGCCTTGAGAATAGCCTCTTTGTCGATAGGCTTAATTGTGTGCATATTAAGTACACGAACCTTCAAGCCCTCGGCGTTCTCAAGGAATTCAGCAGCCTGCTTAGCCTGGAATACGCAAGAGCCGCAAGCAATAACCGTAATATCGGTACCGGGATGAATTTCAACTGCCTTACCAACCTCAAAGCCGTAGTCCATATTATCATAGAGAACACGGTCAAAGCCACGGTTGATACGGATGTAATAAGGACCGTAGTTATCATAAGCAGCGTTTACAGCGTTAGCTGTTTCAAGTCCGTCTGCGGGAACGATAACAGTAAGGTTGGGCATTGCTCTTGTGATAGCAAGGTCAACGATAGCATGGTGAGTGGAGCCTGCCTGACCGAAGGAGGTACCTGCGTGTGTAGCAATGATTTTTGCGTTTACGTTCTGATAGCAAATATCTGTGTGAAGCTGATCGCAAGCACGCATTGAGGTAAATACCGAGAAGCCGGAGATGAAAGGAATCATACCTGCTCTTGCCATACCTGCGCCTACGCCGAACATATCCTGCTCCGCAATACCTACGTTGATAACTCTTTCGGGACAAGTTTTAAGAACGTCGCCCAATTTTGTAGATTTTGCAAGGTCAGCTGTGATAGCGCAAACCCTGGGATCCTTCTGCATTATATCAGAAATCGCTTTACCGTAAATTTCAGCGGTAGCAACTTCTGTCTGGTCGATAGCATTATATACAAATCCGCCTGCCATAATTATTTACCCTCCTTTTCAGCTCTTGCCACTCTCTGCTTGTAATCCTCTTCGAGCTCCTTGCTGTACTTAGCAAAGGTGTCGTCGTCGATTGCCATATAGTGACAATGATAGTCGCCTGCGATAGACTTGATTCCTGCGCCCTTCTGAGTGTCCATAAGGATACAGGTGGGAGCACATTTTTCCTTGCTTCTTGCGATAGCTACGTCGATAGCGTCGCAAAGCTCGCCGATGTTGTTGCCGTCAACACAAATTGTGTTAAAGCCGAAAGCAATCATCTTGTCTGCAAGCGGTTCAAGCTTCATAACTTCCTCTGTCGGACCGTCGATCATACAATGGTTACGGTCGATGAATACGATGCAGTTTGAAAGCTGATAGTGGTTAATTGTCATAAATCCTTCCCAGTTCGAGCCTTCGCCGAGCTCGCCGTCGCCTGTTGCAACGTATGTGAGATAGTCCTTATGCATAAGTCTTGCCGCAAGAGCTGTACCTGCCGCAATGGAAACACCGTGACCGAGTGAGCCTGTTGAAGCGTCAACGCCGTCAACCTTGTTTGAGTCAAGATGAATACCCATCTTTGAGCCTGAAAGGTTAAAGGTTTTAAGCTGCTCGGGATCGTTGAAGCCCTTTTCGCAAAGAACGGGAGCGTAAGCGATGCCTGCGTGTCCCTTACTGAGGATAAAGCGGTCTCTGTCCTCCCAATGAGGGTCCTCAACCTTAATGTTGAGATACTTGTGATAAAGAACGGTAAGTAAATCCATTACACTCAATCCGCCGCCGATATGTCCGCTTCCTGCCCACATTGTTGTCTGCAAGCAAAGTTTACGAAGCTCATAAGCCTTATTTTCGAGTGCTAACCATTCCTTTTTGGATAAATTAGCCATAGAATTGCCTCCTTTTTATATCACGGGCGGAAAAGTACCGCCCGTCTGAATCCTAAATTAGAAAAGTTCGGGGTGGTTCTTACGAACAACATTGAATGCGTCTTCTGCAATGTCGATAGAAACCTTGATGTCGTCCTCTGTAAGAGAAGCATTGATGAAATGGTTGTGGTGCGAAGCGAGGAAAAGACCTCTCGATACACATTCAGCAACCCATTCCTGATGAAGCATAAGGCTGTCATCATTTGCTATTCTCAAATAGAACAATGCAGGCTCACCCGTTACTTTGAGGTCGAAGCCGTTGTTAGCAGCCGCAGCCTTTAAGCCGTCTGTAAGCTCTGTTCCGAGCTTGCGGAAGAGGGTGGGGGTGTCGAGCTTTTTCATCTTATTGATACAAGCGATTGAAGCCGCAAACGGAACGGCACTCATCCAATAAGAACCTGTGTATGTCATACCCGAAACAGTAGCCTTCATATGCTCGCCGCCGCAAAGAGCCGACATATTGTAGCCGTTTGCAAGAGCTTTACAGAAGCATATAAGGTCTGCCTTAATGCCGTAATAGTGGTCGCTTCCCGCAAGGTCAAGACGGAAACCTGCACGAACATCGTCGAAGATAAGAACTACGCCGTGGTCGTCGCACCATTTACGAACCGAAGTCCAATACTCTTTGTTTGCAACCTCGTTATCCTTGAAGTTGCCGTGGTCATAAGGCTGAGCGATAATGCCGGCAACGTCGCCGTCGTATCTGTCCCAAACCTCGTCAAGAGCGTTCAAGTCAAACCACGGAACAACTACGTTGTTTGCAACCTCTTCGGGAAGAATACCGGGATAGTCGATTTTCTGTGCCCACTGGAAGTCGCCGTGATAATAGCCCTTGAGGAAAATCATCTTTTTCTTATGTGTATGTGCTCTTGCACTCATAACAGCAAGCGTTGTTGTGTCCGAGCCGTTTTTGCAGAAGAATGCCCAGTCAGCCGAAGCTACCGTGTCAACAAGGTTCTCCGCACATTCAACCATAACCTTACCGGGAGAGGTTGTGCAGTTGCCTTTTTTGAGCTGTTTCATAGCGGCAGCGTCAACGTCGGGGTCGTTGTAGCCCAAAACGTTAGGACCGTAAGCACACATATAGTCAATATACTTGTTGCCGTCAACGTCCCAGAAATATGAGCCTTGAGCCTTCTCCGAGAAGAAGGGCCACTTGTTTATCGGAATCCAAAGACCCTCTGAGGGACCGAGGTGTCCGTATATACCTGCCGGAATTACCTTGAGCGCTCTGTCAAAGTACTCACGGCCTTTGTCATGTTTGTATTCAGGAAATTTACTCATCTGTTTTTCCTCCTTATGCTAAGTACAAAGCGACTCTGTCAAGGAGTCTGTTCATATTGTCAACCATTGAAGCCATACCCTTGATTTCAACTGTGCCTCTGCCAAGCTCCTCAAGAGCGTTAACTCTGCCGTTGAAGAGGTCGCTTGCAAGGTCGTAGTCCGCAAAGGTCATGATTGCTCTCGGATTTTCAGGAGCCTTCTTTATAGCAACAAGATGATGGTCTTTGGCACGGATAGTGCTCGTAGGTCCGTTCTTGATGCCGATTAAAATGTCACCGTCAACCATATAAGAGGCAGATGCCTGACCGATCGGATCTTGGTTGGCGATTTGAGCCATTGCAACACAGATCGTGTAGAATGTAAGCTGAGTCGAGAGAATAAAGGTTTCTCTGTCCTTGAGCATTTCTTCTGTCGGACGCATAAGCTCAGCAAGTCTGTCTGTGAGAGCAACGAATGTCTTTAACAGGAAGCCGATTTTTGTAAAGCCCTTTACGGGTATGGGAGTAACAGTTCCGTCAATCATTCCGTTGAATTTCTCGCAGGATGAAAACGGGATTTTAATGTCACAATCCTTTAAGCCATCCTCCATGCGACAGCCCTTTGATGAAAAAGTGATTGTTGCGCTCGGGCCGTCGGTAACGGTAAATCCGATTGAAACAGGCTTCTTCATTCCGGAAATAAGCTCTTTAGCCTTACTGTCAAGCTCACAGAGATTTTCGAGTGTTCCGAGTACTGCATACATATTTATATATGCCATCGTTCTTGAATCAGTCAAAATAATTCCTCCTACATAATTAAAATGGTATAAATGCTTGGTATAATCATAGCAAAATATGCCGTCTAAGTCAATAAATATACACCCTAAAAAGATAAAAAATTGTTAATAAGTTATCAAAAACCTGAAAATTTCCGGAAAATCCGCTAATAAAAGGGCTGTTATTGCGGCTGATTATATGTTACAATAGTAAAGGTGATGCAAAAATGCAAAAAACAGCAATAGTAACGGGTGCTGCAAGAGGAATAGGAAAAGCAATCGCAAAAAGGCTCGTCGAGGACGGCTTTTTCATCGCTGCTGTCTATAATTCCTCGGAAAAGCTTGCGAAGGAGCTCGAAAGCGAATTATATCCCAATGTTAAGGCTTATAAATGTGACGTTTCCGACTCTGAAAGCGTAAATGCTGTCGTAAGGGCTGTGCTAAAGGACAGAAAAACCGTTGATGTTCTCGTAAACAACGCAGGGATAGCGCAACAAAAGCTGTTTACCGATATTACCGATGAGGATTGGAGCAGAATGATAGGCGTTGACCTGTCGGGTGCGTTTTATTTCACAAGAGCAGCCCTGCCGTCTATGATAAATGAAAAGTCGGGCAGAATAATCAATATAACGTCTATGTGGGGCGAAACGGGCGGCTCATGCGAGGTGCATTATTCGGCGGCGAAGGCAGGGCTTATCGGAATGACGAAGGCACTCGCAAAGGAAACGGGACTTTCGGGGATTTGCGTGAATGCGGTCTCTCCGGGAGTTATCGAAACCGATATGATGTCAAACTTTTCCGAAGCGGATAAGGAAGCGTTGAGAGAGGAAATACCGCTTTCAAGGCTCGGAAGCGTGGAGGACGTCGCAAACGCCGTTGCTTTTTTATGTTCGGAAAAGGCAAGCTATATAACGGGACAGGTTATTTCCGTTAACGGCGGAATTGTAATATAAAAAGTTGCAAAAACGCCGATAATGATATATACTAAACCTACTTATTAAAAAGGAGATTAGACTATGGAGCCAATCAATGTAGATTTTACTCACGGCAAGGACGACGACGGGAATGGCAATATCCCTGTTTCGGACGTCTATATTCCGCCGAGAAATGCAAAGAAGAAGATTATTATAAATCTTATTCTTACGGCAATTTTTGCAGCTGTTACGTATTACTTTATGATTCCTGCACTTAATTTTAAAGCAATCGAATTGTATATGTACATCGCATTTATCTGCCTTATTTATATCGGACTTACCGTGCTTTCATGCAAGGTTGCGATTCATCCCGAATATCAGTCCTATGTAAAGAAGCATTCAACCGTACCGGGAATTATTATGGCGGTCTTGGCTGTCGTATGCCTTGTCGGCTTTGTTGTGGGCGCACAGCTTTTCAGGGCAAATGCGTATTCGCACCTTTTGACGGTTGAGGAGGGTGACTTTACGGAGGATGTCGCTGAAATCGATTTTTCGGCAGTTCCCACGCTTGACGCAACCTCGGCTAACAATCTTGCGGTCAGAACACTCGGCGACCTTTCCGATATGGTTTCGCAGTTTATCGTTTCGAATTATTCCACACAGATAAACTATAAGGGCACTCCCGTACGTGTCACCTCACTTGACTACGGCGATATTTTCAAGTGGCTTAAAAATACAAAAGACGGACTTCCCGCATATATAATAGTAGATATGACCACTCAAAAGAGTGAGATTGTTCGTCTTGAAAGCGGTATGAAATATTCTCCGGCAGAGCATTTCAACAGATACCTTTTGAGACATCTTCGCTTCGAATATCCGACATATATGTTTGGTACTCCGAGCTTTGAGATTGATGAAAGCGGTCAGCCTTATTGGATAGTTCCGATTCTTGATAAGACAATCGGTCTTTTCGGAGGAACGGATGTTATCGGTGCTGTTGTTGTTAATTCAATCGACGGTACAAGTCAGATAATTTCAACAAGCACAAACGGAAAAACAAAGCTTCCCACCGATTCGTTTGTTACAGACAGTGAATGGCAGTGGATAGACAGGATTTACTCTGCAACTATACTCAACGAGCAGTACAATTATTACGGTAAGCTTTCACACGGCTTTATCAACTCCTTGATAGGTCAGGAGGGCGTTAAGGTTACAAGCTCCGGCTACAACTACCTTGCACTCAACGACGACGTATATATGTACACGGGCGTTACCTCGATAAGCTCCGACCAGTCGATTATCGGCTTCGTGCTCCTCAATCAGCGTACAAAGGAGACAAAGTATTATCCGATATCGGGCGCACTTGAAAACACGGCACAGACCTCGGCGCAGGGTGCTGTTCAGCAGTATTCATATACGGCGACCTTCCCGTTGCTCCTCAACATCAGCGGCGAGCCGACATACTTTATGGCTCTTAAGGACTCAAGTGAGCTTGTTAAAATGTATGCAATGGTAAACGTTAAGCAGTCAACGGTGGTAGGTATCGGCTCAACGCTTACGGAGTGCACCGAGAATTATGCCGACAACCTTAAAAAGAACGGTATAAACCTTGATATTAACATTGACGAAATCGGCGAAAATGACCAAACTCAGGCTCAGCCCGAAACAAAAGAGGTCAGCGGCACGGTAACGGAAATCCGTTCGGTCGTTACAGGCGGCGAAACCTACTTCTATATCAAGCTCAATACGGGCGACACCTTCTATAAGCTTGGCGTTAAGGATGCCGAAAGGGTAGTAATACTCAATGTCGGCGACAGCGTAACGCTCAATGTTCCCGTAGAAGCAAGCGGAGATATAATCACAGCTTCGTCAATAAAATAAACACATTAAGCAAAAACTGTCGGGCAAGGGCTATCCTTTGCCCGATTTTTTCACGTTTGTTGTGTTTTTGCCCATATATTCACCGAAAAAATTGTAACGCTGACATATCTTGCGATTTAACAGGCTTATAACATATATATTGTGTGTGTTTGCATATATGTAGTTAAAAATCATCTATCAAACAAAGCTGATAGACAAAAATTAACTAAAACCTATAAAAAGATTTACAAAATTTTTTTCAAAAGCATTTGACATTTGATTTATAAGTGCTATAATTGAGGTGAATAGTAATTCACTTTATAAGTGAATACAAAAAAGAGACGGAGGAAATACCAATGGACACAAGATTTGCAATTTCAGAATACCATGACGCAAGAGCCATAAACAGAGAGCTTGACGAGCTTATCAAAAAGCCGATTTACACAATCAAGCCCGATACTCTTAAGCATTATGAAGAAGAGTACTATGGCAAGAAGTGCACGAAGTCTAAAGAGATGATCGAGGAAGCTAAGTCTGTAATTCCGGGCGGAGTTCAGCACAACCTCGCATTCAACTATCCCTTCCCGCTTGTTTTCACAAAGGCAGAGGGCGCATATCTCTATGACATTGACGGAAACAAATATTTTGACTTCCTTCAGGCAGGCGGCCCGACAGTTCTCGGCTCAAATCCGAAGGTTGTTCGTGAGCAGGTTATCGACCTTCTTAACACATGCGGTCCTTCAACAGGCCTTTTCCACGAGTTTGAATATAAGCTTGCTAAAAAGATTTCCGATTCGGTTGAAACGGTTGATATGTTCCGTATGCAGGGCTCAGGTACAGAGGCTTGTATGACAGCTGCTCGTATCGCTCGTCTTGCAACAGGCAAGAAGAACATTCTTAAAATGGGCGGCGCTTATCACGGCTGGTCGGATCAGATGGGCTACGGTATCCGTATTCCCGGTTCAAAGTTCACACAGGCAAGCGGCGTTCCGCTTTACATCTTCAGACATATGCAGGAGTTCTTCCCCGGCGATCTTGAGGATCTTGAAAGAAAGCTTTGGCTCAATCAGTTCCGTGGCGGCACAGCTGCTGTTTACATCGAGCCGGTAGGCCCCGAAAGCGGTACAACTCCGCTTGACTATGAGTTCAACAAGGGCGTTGAAAGACTTTGCCGTAAGTACGGCGCACTCCTCGTATTCGATGAGGTTGTTACAGGCTTCCGTATCGGTATGGCAGGTGCTCAGGGCTTCTTCGGAGTATCTCCCGACCTTACAATCTTCGGTAAGGTTATCGCAGGCGGCTATCCGGGCGCAGGCGGCGTAGGCGGTAAGAAGGAATACATGAAGCACCTCGGCTCAGGTCTTGATGACTCGGGCGAGAAGGTTAAGAAGGCATTTACAGGCGGTACAATGACAGCTAACCCGCTTTCATGCTGTGCAGGCTACTATACTCTTGAGGAAATCGACAGAACAAACGCTTGCCAGAAGGCAGGTCAGATGGGCGACAGACTTACAAACGGTCTTAAAGAGCTTGTTAAAAAACACGGTCTTCCGTTCGTATGCTGGAACGAAGGCTCAATCTGCCACCTTGAGACAGTTGGTACAATGCACTATTCAATCGACTGGTCAAAGCCGTGGACAATTCCGGGCGTACTCAATGCAACATCTGTTCGTAAGAAAGAGATGCAGCACATGGGCGCAGCTTATATGGCAGAAGGCCTCGTAACACTCGCAGGCTCACGTCTTTACACTTCTGCTGCTTATACACCTAAGATGATCGATCAGGCTCTTGCTTGCTTCGATAAGGTATTTGAAAACGTAGCAGTTAAGCCCGAAGACTGATATTTAACGGCTTATTAAAACACAAATAGGGGCGGGCAGCCTGACCGCCCGCCCCACATTCTCTTTGACGAGGTGAAATAAATGAACATTTTAGAAGCAAAAGAGCTTGTCATCAGAGCAGGTAAAGAATTGCTCGCAGAGGGCATTATAGTTCGTACATGGGGTAATATTTCGTGCCGTGTATCGGATACGCAGTTTGTTATCACACCCTCGGGCAGAGCTTATGAAAATCTTACTCCCGACGAAATCGTGCTTGTAAATATCGAGGACTGCTCCTATGAAGGCGACATTAAGCCCTCATCGGAAAAAGGAATTCACGCAGCGGCATATAAGCTTCGTCCCGAGGTCAATTTCGTAATTCATACACATCAGAAGGAAGCATCTGTTATCGGTGCTTTAGGCTTTGACATCAACAGCGTGTCAAAGAAGAGCGCAGAGGTAGTCGGAAACGACGTTCCGCTTGCATCCTACGGACTTCCCGGCACGGGCAAGCTTCGTGAGGGCGTTATTGCGGCAATCAAGAGAACCGACTCAAAGGCTGTGCTTATGGCTCATCACGGCGCACTTTGCATGGGCGTTGACTATGACGAGGCATCAAGAGTAGCTTCAGAGCTTGAGGTTATATGTGAGGACTGCCTTCGTAAAAAATACAATGAGGTTACAGGTAAGGTTGCTGAAAATCTCAGCTCGATTGCTGATTATATCGGCGAGAAGTATGCGGATGCAAAGATTGCAAACGCAGTAAGATATGACGTTTGCAACAGTGAGAGAGACGGCAGCGTATTTAATATTACCTCTGTAAACGGCGAGGGTAAAATCACAAGAATCGACATCAAGACGGGTGAGCTTGTAGCAGGTAACGATTACCCGAATTCGGCAGAGCTTCACAGAATGATTTATAAGAAACGCAAGGATGTAAATTATATCATTCACAACACCTCTCCTGAGGTTATGGCTGTTTCGGCAAAAGGCAAGACTATGAAGCCGTTGCTTGACGACTTCGCACAGCTTTGCGGTGCAACCGTAAGACACGCATTCTTCAACCCGAACAGCACTCTTAAATCAGCAAAAAAGGTTGTTAAGGCTCTCAAGGGCAGAAATACGGTTGTGCTTGACAACAATGGTGCTCTTTGTGTTGCAGGCAGCGAATATGATGCAACTGCGGTTGAGCATGTAATGGAAAAGGGCTGTAAGACTCAGGTCGGCGCTGACCTCTTCGGTACGGCTAAGCCCATAAATCCCATTGAAACAAGACTTATGAGATTTATTTATCTTAAAAAATACTCAAAGCAGGCAAGCAAATAATTTTGTCTGATACAACGCACTTCGACACGTCCGTCGGGGTGCGTTTTTGTATTTTATGTCCTAAAAACAGATGGTTTACAGGTGAATTAAAAAAATAAGTTGACCCCCACCGAAAAACAACGGTGGGATGTTGACGTGACATCCTCATAGGATTGTTTAATCTCCTCTGCGAGGGTCTCTCGCAGCCGTTCTCACAAGTTGCGACGGTTCATTCACGCTCGACCTATGACCGAAGGAAGTATCATTATCCCTACTGTAAAGTCGTCGCTATTTAACGGAGTCACCGTTATTAATCTGAACTTGATGTTTCTGCTCGTGCCTTTCCATTCAAAAAAACTTAAGCTAAAGTTTTTTGCGTTTTTTATTCGATAAGAACAGGCAGTCTTGGCGGCAAGTTCAGAGCAGCTCGTTTACAGCGGAATGTCACCATTGCTTTGCTATGCAATTATCAAGGTTCAATCGATATATATTGATGTAAATAGAGAACGCTTTTGCTCATTGCCGGTGTTTTTGGCAACGACATAAGTATCTCACCACTTACATCGATATATATTTTATCATACATAAATGTATATCGCAAATGTGCGATATATCAAATTGCACATTGCAATATTAGAAAAGATGATGACGTTCAGGACGGAATTGTTTTGTTTCAAAACGGTTGTTTTTCGTTCTGATATAACAAAGGCAGTCCGTTTCGGCTTCTTCAATCGGAACGGACTGCCTATCTATTTGATTACTTCAAAAATCCATCAAGTTTAGTTTTACTGCTCTTGTGTTGTGTTCGCTCAAAATATTTCAGCCAAGTTTTCGTAATCTGATATTCAAGAAACTTCACCATTGCATCAATCTCACCGAGTGTATCAAACTTATTCAAGCACTCAATATATAACGGCTTATCCTCATTGTAAATAACAACAGGCGGATAATCGTGTATCATCAGCAGATAGTTCATCATTGTTCGCCCGGTACGACCGTTCCCGTCGGCAAACGGGTGGATACTCTCAAATTTGCAATGAAAATATGCAGTCAAAGTTAAAATCTTGTTACCCTGATAATCCTGTACTTCTGCAACCAAATCTTGCATTTCAGGCTCCACATCCTGTGGCGCAGCACCGATTTCGTCTTTTCCTACTACATAATCTTTTCTTTTAAATTCGCCGGGGCGTTCTTCGTTGACAATATATCGGCGCTCATCATAAGTGCCTGATGTAAGGATTTTTTGAACCTCTTTAATTAACTCGACTGAAATAGGCGTTTTCTTGACAATTTCGTGCTTGAGATATTCATAGCAAAGTTTTTGGTTTTGCTGCTCAAAAACAGCACGTGTATCGCCCGAATAACCGACAATCCTTCCGCTATCGAATATTTCTCTTGTGTCACTATAGGTAATCTTATCATTTTCGATTTTACCGCTGTTGTAGGCAAATTCCACCTTGAACGCTTCGAGAGCATTGTCAAGGTCAGACACAGATGTAATTTGTTTTTCCTGCCATAGCTTTATAATCTTGCGAAAATCCATATTTACCTCCGTTGTTAGTTACATTCAACTTTATTATATCATACTTTTTCTGAAATAGGGGGATATGATATAAATTATTAAAAAAAATAAATGCCGCCTGTTCCGACCGATGAGCCGAAACAGGCGGTTTTCATTGCATAATCCAGTCAAGCGGGTCAACATTATTCACACGAAATCGTGAACCACCCTCACGAACTTCAAAATGCAAATGTGGGCCGGTAACATTGCCGGTAGCACCACTCCAAGCAATTTGTTCTCCCTGTGACACTTCCTGCCCAACAGTAACGAGTAAAGAGTCGCAATGGGCATAAAGCGTGTAAACTTCGTTGCCGTGTGCAATCATAATGTGATTGCCGTAGCTGTCCGCTTGGTCGTTAATGTGTATTACCGTACCATCGGCTGCGGCATATATTGGTGTTCCAATCGGACAAGATATATCACGACCGGCGTGGTATTCATTGTTACCTGCGTATGACGGGTAGTCGTTGCCGTTAAAACGCCCTGCAGGGCAAGGATTTATCATTTTTCCGTTGCCGGAAATAGATATTCCCTCAAATTCGGAATACATAGACAAAACTTGAGAGAGCATTTCCTTTTCGCTATCAGAGAAGTTGTAAAGCGAAGAAACTTCGTCTATGTTCTTATATAAAACTGTTACGACACCAAAAGTTTCAGTAACGGTAATAGTATTACCATTTTCATCATCTTCTGTTGATGAAACGGTTTCCGATGATGTAGCGAATGAAATCATATCCCACATTGTGCCAGACAAAAGTGATTTTGTCTGTTCGTTTATTTCAGCGGGGATAAGGTTTTGCGATTGAGCTCTAACAGAATACACAGCAAGAATTTCATTCCACTTCGTTATGGTGGGTGCGGGACGAATAACAATTCTATCGTACCCTTGTAATTTGCTTTTTTCTTCATTGAGTTTGATGACAAATTCGCTGTTTAATTCTTGTTTGGCAGTTGTTAAAGCATTATAGTTCACATCGTCGGCGAAGTGAACACCAAAAGCAGAACTAAAAAGAACGGAGAATAATATAATCAACACAAGTATAACAAGTACAATCCATCCACCTGCAGCAATAAAGGCCACAACAGCTTCAGCGGAAGAAACAATGGCTTTAGCGGTAGCTTTAACAGCCACCTGAACGGCTTTTGCTGTCGTTTTAACTGCGTGTAGTGCTGCTTTGCCAGCAGTTTTGGCAGCTGACAAGGACGATTTTGTGGCAGAGCTTGTTCCTTTTATGGTTGATGAGCTCATTTTTGTACTTGTAGTTGCTGTTTTAACTGTATTTTTTGCGGATTTAACAGAGGACTTGACCGATTTTATTTCCGATTTAGCGATGTTGCGTGCTTCTTTTACCGTAGCTTTCGCTGTTTTTATGCTCTGTTTTGCAGCTTCTTTTTTTTGTTTGACCGATAGTGCTGCTCGAGGCGAACGGGAGATTGCGCCAATGGTTTTTCTACCGGCAAATTCCACACCTTTTTGCTCTGACAGCTGCAACAACTCAGCAGGAGTGCTTTCGGTTGCATTTTGAGAAAGTACTCTATCCGAAACATCTTTAATATCTCTCTCAACACGAAAAGAACGGTCAATACTTTTGACCGTTCCTTTCATAGTTTTGATTGTTTTTGGTTGCTTTTTGCGAGTTTTTATATCTCTTACCATTTTAATCACACACCGTTATCATATATTGCTTCGCCCGGCTTTGTAGTAAGTAATCTGTATATTTCCGTATCTTTCGGAATATCGTTTTCAAAAGGAATTAGTGTTCCTCCGCCGATTTTAATGAGTCCGGAACCGGGTTTGGCGTTCGTGATGTATTCTTGTTGGTTTTCGCTTATGTCAAGCAGTTCTGAAAGCTGTTCACAATCGAGAGGAGCTTGGTTCAGCATTATAATCAATTCTGATGTAGAGAGAATAGCTCGTCCGTTTGAGCTCCTTAATAAATCCTCAACATTCTGTGTTATTCCACAAAAATCACAATCATATTTTCTGCCTCGCTTCCAGCAACGGAAAAAGAAGTTTGAGGAATATTCCCGCAAGAGCATCATATAAAACTCGTCGGCAACAATACTTGTTGTAATTCCGTTTGCTCGGTTATGAATCATTCTGTTTTGAATGTGGTCAAATAAGATGAGCATAGCCATTCCCATCAAGCTTTCTCCCAAGTCGTGAATATCGAAGCAAATAATGTGATTGCTCATATCCACATTGGTTTGATTAGCAAAAACCGAAAGAGAGCCTTTTGCATAAATTTCTAACGAGAGTGCAATGTCTTTTGCTTCTTCTTCAGGCTGTTGCCTCATACACTCATAAAAATCTTTTAGAGTGGGAGCTGTACCGACGCATCCACCTCTGACATAATCTCGCAAAACAAATTCTGTGCAACGGTCAATCAACGACTTCTGTTTCGGACCGACTATGGTGGGATACATCAACTGCTCGCACAGAGATAGCATAAATTCAGCTTTATCAATAATCGGATTTTCGGTCTTGTCATATCCGCTGCTAATATCCATAGCATTAACATAAGTCTTGCTTTGAGCTGAAAGATAGACAACTTCGCCGTTGAGAGCTTTAACAAGAGGTGCATATTCTCGTTCTGGGTCTATGATGAGGATTATATGATTATCATTTGCTGTTGCGAGAATTTTGTTAAGGGCTATCCATTTTTCAAGCATTGACTTACCGGAGCCGGGACGACCGCAAATAACGCTGTTAGCTGATTGCTGACTTCTTGGGTTTATCATTATAAGATTTCGGGATATTTGATTTTGCCCAAAGCAAAAGCCGTTTTCTTGCTGAATTTCGGTCGATTTGAACGGCATAAACCCTGCTACACCTTCAGTTGTTAGCGACATTATATCTTCAATTCGACGAACTCCAAGAGGAAGAGCTGTATTTAACCCGTCTAACTGTTGCCAGCGTAATATCTGCATTCGGCATTGTGCGCTTGAGCGTGCAGTCGCTAAAATGCTTTCAGTATCCTCGTCAAGCTGCTGCTTTGAGTCGGCAAAATGCACCATTGTTATAACAGCATACATCAAATGCTGGTCACGCTCTGTTAAATCGGTTAGATATTCCTGAGCTTGTTCACGCTGCTGTTTGAGGTCGTAAGTTGGCTCGGCAACATAGTTTTTATTATTATATTGCTTCTGATACCACTTTGTTATTTTGGACTCGACATTAGTTGCTCGCTTTTCGGCTTCCTCGACTGCCTCATCTGTCGGAACAGGAATAATATCCATACTCCAAATCAATCGGCGGTTAATATCACACAAATCAGATACAACAGAGTCTTTAAGGAATGTGGGATAGCTGTGCAAAACGAGTGCTCGACCAAAAACATTCCCAAGTTTGAAGTAGTCCGACTCAAATTCCATACTTTCGGGGGATATGTAGTTCTTCGCCGATGAGCCGCTTTTTAAGGCTTGTTGCAAATCAAACGTTGGCTCGTTTTCAATATCGCTTCGATAAATATCTCTCAAGAGTTCTAATCTTTCTTTTCCGGACAGTTGTCGGCAGGAACTGCCAAGCTTCAAAAGCAAAGTCTGCAAAGTGGACGTTGTTCTTAAAAAGAAGCTGCGTGCAGAGTCAATATCTTTTTTATTAACTGAAATTGTCAAATACACTTCCTGTATCATTCCGTTACCTTGAAGAGCTCGCTGCTTCAAAATGCGATTATACTCTGTTTGCAATTTTTCGTATTGCGGATTTTGACTGTGCATCATAAATCTTTCCAATGTTGCGGAACTGATTTTGTGCTTAATAACACTAATTTTATTTGTTGTGCCGGGGTCAAGTGCATTTAAGACCGCAGACCACGCAAAGAAAATCTGTTTTTGCATTTCATCCGACAAGGTCAGATAAGAAATGTCTTGTAATTGATAAGTTGCAGAGTATTTATTATACTTTTTCCCCGATTGAATTAGAAATATTCCGTCATCGTAGAACTGTTCTAACGGAATACTGTTTTGTGTGAAGCGTATTGCTTTCAATTGTTCTTTGTCTTGCCTTTTCGTGTTTTTCAAAGTTTTACTCATCTGATGTTGCCTCCTTTTTTTCTGCCGCTTCTAATCGCATTTTGTCACGATTATAGAAGTCATTTTCCAATTGAAAGACAATTCTTTTAGGACACAAAATATAATGCTTAACCCACACACGAACAAGCTGTTCAAATGGCATACCGTGATATGTAACGAAACCTAAAGCGGCAAAAGGTGCAACTACGGCAATACATATCCAAGAAGCAAGCTCGGTATTTATACCGTGCTTTGTTGTTTCAAGATAAATTAAAGCACCTAAAGCAAGACCGAGTCCGCCAAAAACAGTTTGACGAAAGTTCAAGCCGATAAAAAAGCTGTCTTGCAGCTTTTGAATATCTTTGTTAAGTTTAATTTCCATAGTTTTCTCCTTATAATTATAGTGAAAAAATTTCTTTTACAATTCTGTCTGACCCTTTTACAACTATTACCAATAAGAGCATTTGCAATGTTACATTACCCACATAATCCCACGTCATTCCTCCGGGAGAGGTTGCTGCCCATTCCGGGGTTACCGTAGTAAACGCAGAAAATATCACGCAGGCGGTTAGCATTAACACGCCACGCAGACACTCTGCAATATATGACTTCAAAAAATTTCGTCCTATAAGCGATGTTGCTTCACTTGCAAAGCCTGCGAGAGGAATAGGTGCTATGGCAGAAAGAAGAAAAATTTTGAAGAATCTGCCGTAAACAACGACAACAAGAATTATTGATAACAACCATATCATTGCCGTCCCGACAAGCGAGGCGGCAAAAGCACCCATTCCGGCGCCCCAATCAGCTGTTTCAAGAGCCGTTCTCAAATCGTTTGGAATTGAATATTCCATAGTCGGGGTAGCCGGATTGATTTGAGCAAGTATATGACGAACAACCGATATAATGCTAAGCATTACATCGGTTGCGTTCATAACAAAGAATTTTGCAAAGAAAAAGCGAACAAACTGCATTAGTACAAGACGTGGATTGCGTATTAAATCTCTATAATCTATGGTTGATTTGATAATTCCGTAAAAAAAGAATGTTATTAAGAGCGATACGCCTGTGGCTTCAATGACACGGATAATTCCGGTTACCGTATTCCAGATAACACCGTTCTGAAATTCGGATGGATCTTGCACAAGAATACCGAATATGCTCTCGTATTTTTGCTTCCAGATTGCAAGTGCATCATCAAGTATGGCAATAGCTTGTTCGCCCCAAAAATTCAAAAATATAGGTTTAATCAACAAAAATGATCACCTTCTTTATATCAATCGTATTTTTATAAGCTTACGCCAAGAAATGCAAGAATTTCTTTGGAGAAGACCACGATAAGACTGGCAGCAAAGATAGTTGCTCCTCTTGTTTTTTGCGCACCGTCGTGGCTCTGTAAGGACGTAGCGAACTCAACGAGTCCCCAAACACAACCTGCTGTACCGATTAAGCGAACAATAGTAAATATTAAGTCGTTAAACTTAGACAAGCTGTCTGTAACACCGTCTCCGGCTGCGAAAGCCGGAACCATTGCAATAGTAAGAATTAAAACTGCTGCTACGATTGAAGTGAAAGCCTTACGAATTTTGTTTGATTTTCTGATTTTCATTTTGAAAACTCCTTTTAGTTATGTAAAATTTTGAATATATGCTTCTAATTCTTCTATATCGACAGAATACATTTCCAACATTTCGGAAACATCCAAATCTGTAATATTGACACGCCTGCCATTAACGAAGAATTCCATCTGCATATCATATTGATTATCTCCGACAGCCGTCGCCTCAAAAATATCTTTCGGCGGAACTTCCGACTGTTCGTTGTTTTGTTTGTTAAGCTGTTCTGAATGTAAACGTTCAGACCTTAAAGGTATCGAGTATGTCATAGCTTCATTCCCGCAAATTGCCGTGTTTTCTGCAGGTTTGTAATGAAACACATCAATTTTCCGGTCAATTAACGGAAGAGCGTTCTTAATGAACAATATCGCTTGTTCGTATGGAAGAATCCGGACTTCTTCAGGTGTCAAAAGCTCACGGCCTGCAAACTGAAAGTTTGAGGAAGCATCGCCGTGCATACCATATCTTCGTCCGAAAGTAGTTGTATCAATCGTTTCTTTTCCGAGCATTTTTGATACATATTCGTGAGTAGAACTTTCGTTACCACCGAGATATAAAAACTCATCGCATTGACCGATTATGTTCTCCCAGCCTTCTTTATACTTAGTTTTTAGCTGTGATAAATTTTGAAGGATAATTGAAATTCCGATATTTCTGGAACGACAAGTCGCCAAAATACCAAGAAAATCATCGGGAGTGTTTACATTGGCGAATTCGTCCATAATAATATGCACAAACCTCGGAAGTCTGCCTTGATACACACGGTCAGCTTTATCATACAAAGTTTGGAATAGCTGAATATACAAGAGCGAAACAATAAAGTTATAACTCGTGTCATTGTCCGGGATAACCAAATATAAAACCGTAGGTTTATCGGCAATCATAGACAATTCCAATTCGTCTTGGATTGACATTGCAGCCACAGAAGAAATCTCAAATTTTTGCAACCGTGCAAGAAGAGTAATCTGAACGCTCTGTTGCGTTTTACCGGCGCCGCTTGTTGCGTTCTTATAATATCTAACGCAAATGTGGTCCGGGTACCTTTGCTCTATACTTTGGAACAGAATATCAAGAGCAGAGCGTTGCTCATCATCTTCGCTGTTTACAATGCGTCCGGCACGAATTAAATTCATCAGATACGGGAAGTTTTTTTCGTCCTCGGCGCCGAAGTAATACAGCAGATACATAAGAGCTGACAAAAGCATTTTTCCCGCTTCATCCCAAAAAGGGTCTATCGTTTGGGAATTCGGCGCCGTTGTTGCTTTATATATTGCTGTTACGATTTTCTGTATGTCGTCTTCGGCGTATGCGTCTGTATCGGTATCCTTTCGGATATATGTGAATGGATTATATCCCCAAGAACGACTTGGATTGACAAGGTTGAGAACTTTAACTGCATAGCCTTTACTTTGCAAATAACCTGCAGTATTTCTGCAAACTTCGCCTTTTGGGTCAAGTACCACATAACTGGCACTCGCTTCCAACAAATTCGGATACACATAACCTGTTGTTTTACCGGAGCCGGGACCGCCTATAAGCACCGTATTATAATTACGCTTGTGAATATATGTATCAGCTTTAGTAACGCTTAATGCAAAATTCTCGGTATAGACAATACGGTCAGAGGACGTCGAATGGAATTCCTTGCGAAGTGCCTTAATGTCAGCGTAGTCCGCACTTCCGTTTTCAACTCCACTACGGTGCAGTCGGCGTTTGTATGAGAAAAGTACGGTAACAACAATCCCATAAAACAAAAGGCACCCAATAATAGTTTTGGGGGTGCTTTGAGTCCAACTAATAAGGAAAGGATTGAAACTAATTTGTTCAGCATTTTGCATAACAGACGGTAATCCACCTTCGGAATACGGTGCGATACAAAGTGCAATATATATTGCTATTATACTTCCGATAGCTGCTGCTATATAAAACGGTCTATCTCGTGACCTTTTGTTTTTATACACTTCGTTTATCCCTCCTTAGCAAAGTGTAAGTGTCGGTTATCTCCGGCACAATTTCGAGTGTTTTGTTCTCGCAATTTGTTATTAAGACGATACGCTAAATCGTGTGCGATTTCTTGGCAAGTTTCAAGCATTGACCGAAAACTCGTCTGTTCGGGGTATCGTTTGGGAAGTCCGGACAAATCGAAGCTAAATGCCGAGGTGTCAACACCAACGCTGCGACACAACAGATAAGAAACAATTCCTGCTTCAAAAGAGCGTGACGAACGGTCAAACATAGAACCTTCTTGCTTGTGAAAGATGCCTAATGCGATTTCATAGGCAACACGCTGGAACCATTCTTGCCGAGCTACTTTCCTGATTATGACAGTCTTTGTTTCGGGAATGTACTTGAGCTCATCTTTTTCGGATATGTCTTCTGCGGTGTGGATAAGCTGCTTCGGGTCATAAACTATGCAGCGTATCGGAGAAGAATTACACAATGCGATATTTCGTGTCTTTTCCGGGTTGTTGCTGCCGATAAAAACAGAGATAGGGCGTGCGTTATTCATAACCGACCGTGCATATTCAGGATTTGTTGTTTGGCTTGCGTCATATCCTTTATACAACTTGAATTTTGTGTGTACCTCGCCGTTTTCGTCAACTCTCTGTCCGTTCGGTGCAAATTGATAAACTCCTTCAGGATAATAACCGTTTGCGTCTTTTATAACAGATACATTGCGTTTTTCCCACTCTTTAATTGACAAGACTGCTGTCGCATTAGGCAACTGAGCCTGAACTAAAATTGTGTTTCCGACAGATGTGGTAACGTGGTCTGCTAACTTATTAAGGAAGTCAAGGAATTCATCTTCATTGGTCATTATTCGAGTTGTTTGTGCGGTTAGTAAGGAAAACGCTGCTTGTTCTTTTGCTTGCATCATTTTTTTGAATTCTTCAGGGGTAAGTTCGTGCTGTTGTTCCACTATCGAACACCTCCCTTTTTAGATAACGGGATTTCAGGTTTTTTGTGAGATTTGAGCTGTATTGCCCACTTTCCGGCTTCTTTAATTTCTGCACCCGTGACTTTACGAAGTGGTTGATTTCTTTGGTCTACAACCTCATAAAGATGTGTATCACGCAAATCTACTCTGACAGATTTACCACCGTCGGCGTCCATTGACACAACATCTTTTTTAGGAACAATTAACCGTTCCTGCTTCATAGTACCGGGGATAGTTAAGACTACTTTGTCCGGTGCTTCTGATACAAGTAAGGTTGATTTGTTAGCTGATATAGGAATTAAGCGACCGTCTCTGCGAGCGTTAACCAGATATGCTTCTTCCAAGTTTGGAGTAATTCCTGCTTTGTCATCAAAAGTCATATCGAAAGGACTTGATTCGGTTGAGTTCGGCTCCAATCGAAGAGAACGGTCGATTGGAGCTTGCGTGGGGTTTTCTTGCTCATTAACGGTTGCACCGTCCTCCGATATTTTGATTTCAACGCCTTTTGCGTTACCCTCTGTCATTGCCTGTTCATATTCTTCAGGGGACAATTCGTTAATTGTAAGGTCATAAGGTTTCACGCTTGCAATTCCAAGACTTTCAGCTAAGCGAACAAAACGGTCTGCGTCATCTTTACGAACAGATATTTCAACACGTCCTTCGTTCTTCATCTCTTTGGTGGTTTTGTATTGCATATATGGAATATGCAATCGCTTTAATTCCGGCTTTAACCTATCTAAATCGGTTTTAGATAAGGGAAAAACCGAACTGCTGACAAAATTGTCAAGAAAAGCTCGTGTCTTAATCTTACCGCCGAGCTTCTGTTTGCCGGACTTGCGGTCATAGAGTGTACGCACCCCAGCGAAAAAAAGAGCAATTCCTTTAGATGCCGCCTCTCCTGTAAATCGAAAACAATATTGAATTCCTTCCATCGTCATTCTAACGAGAATATCGGTTGCTTCAGCTTCTGCTGACATTATCATCATTCCTTTCATTTTTTTGTGTTTTTTCGGTGTTGTTATTTTGCGGTTTTACATTTTCATTTTTAATCACCTCGCTCTGTTCTATGCTTATCTCTCTGTTTGTTTCGCTGACACGAGCTGAACGCTCATATATCCGTTCACAAGAACGCATTTGATTGCCTAACCGCTTAATCAACGGGTTGAGTTCTGTGATTTGTGATTGAATGGATTTTGCTACATCTACGGAGTCACAGTAAGTTAGTTCTTTACGGAGGCTCAAACGCTTCACGCATAACTTGTGTCGTTTTTCGTCGAGCTGATAATACAAATTGAGCAACTGTTCAACCGTATCAATTTTTGAGTCGAACAACAACGTAGCGTCTTCAGTAAATTCCTTAAACAGTTTGGTATCGTGGCGAGCTTGTATCGGCACATTGCTATAAGTAGAAGAATTTAGTAGCTTTCGTAAGCGATATAGGTATACATAATAAAGTCCACGCAGTTTGCCTTGCGACCTAATGGGAAATTTCGATTTTAAGTGATAAGCCTTCACTCTAACACGGAATGGTTTAGACTTGGACTCTTTAGCAAGTCGTCTGTCCGAATACATAATTCGCTCTGCAATATCTTCTTCCGTATAGCCATTGCCGAGTTTGTATAATCGAAAATTCACTTTTGCACCCGGTGGAGACAAACTTAAATATTTGCCACGGCGGTTCACGGTATAACCATTACACTCTAATTCCTTGAGCAATTCCTTGAATGTAGTAACACGTGGTATCAGTTCATCTATATCGTGACGAATCATTCCACGCCACGTAAATCCACCGTTGTGAGCGATAACCCACTCAGCGTAAGACTTTCCGTTGTCGGTCGGCGCTTCGATAACAGATAGATTATGAACTTTGCAAATACGGTCATTTTCTTCTCTCATTCGTCGAATGAAATCGTGGTCTGTTTGAAGCTTTTTGCCATCTAACAAGTTTACTGCATTAACAACAAAATGATTATGCAAATGCGACTTGTCTAAATGTGTTCCAAAAACAACCTGAAATCCATCATTCCCAAACAACGCTTCGGCAAGTTCTTTACCGCATAACGCTGCTTCTTCGGGAGTGGTTTCTCCAGGTTTAAAACTTTGGATGAAATGATACGCATAATTCCCGGCGTTTTTGTCCCAGCGGTCTCGGACTGCTCTGAATTGATTTGCTGCGCCAACAAGTGAGCAGTTGCAGGAGTCTGCATAGAGGCTTTCTTCATCCGTTGTTTTAGATGGGTTTAGTACGTAACGTATTAACTTGGTTACAGCTGCGTGTGTTTTGGGCGGTTTGGGTAATCTTTTAGTCGTTGCCAAACAAAATCACATCCGTTCCAAAAACTCTTGCATTGTGACATCAAATTTATTAACCGCATCAAAAAACTTTTCCACGTTGATTACATTCATTGAATGAGCTCGGCGTGAAATCTGATTGAGATTGTTACCGATAGCATAAAGCTGTGCAAGTATATCTTTTTCATATTGACCGACTTCCTTGGTTTTCGGAATTTTATCAGAAATCAATTTCCGCAGGTATGCTTCTTTGGTAAGACCGGACCGTTCCAAGTTATATAAGAAATAGTCATACTCATCATCATTAAGCCGAACCTGTATTCGGTTTGTTCGTTTCCTATGCTCATTCATTTTTTGCACCGCCATTCTGTTTGGAATAAAATCTCTGAAGTTCACGAACTTCTTTTGGGTCTGATGCCCTCGCTATAATCCTCAACCCTAAACGAAGAATTTCAGCACGTGATAAGCCTGCTTGCTCTGCGACATAAGTCAATAGCCCTGATTCGTAAGGCGATAGTCGTATAAGCATCTGATTTGATTTGTTTTCACGCATTTTTTTCACCTCCTGCCGAAGCTTCAAATACTCAAAATACAATCCGCAAAATTTCGGTTGTAGAAGAAAATCCTATAAAGATGAAATTCTCTTTGTCCGATTTCTTGTGGAAGGCGTGGCAAGCAAGGGATTTGGGTGACCAACCCAAATCCCGCTTGTCAGGGAGTACCCTGAAACCCCATATAAATAGATAAAATACAGCACTAAACTTCCGGAAAAGTAAGAGGCTTTATCCCTTTTTTATCCGTTGTTCTATACTGATTTTTATGTGATAAGTCCTCAAAACGAGTTGTTGTTTTGAGGACTTTATCGCCAAATATTCGTTGTGTATCGACAAGTCGAGAGTGCGGAACACATATTTTACATAAGCCGTTTATATAGAACGCCGAGTGTGGAATGCCTCGCAAATGACTGTCATAAGGGGTGTATTTTATTATGTAATCATCATAAGAAACCTCCACACAGTTTACTGCTTCGCCTCTGACTTTAGCCCACTTACACAGTTCGTAATAACGCAAATTGGATGTCTGAAACTGTATGCTACCATCTAAAATTCCTTGTAAATCATTAGTTGGATTTAAGTTAAAAAGCGGTACTTTCAATAAAGAAATATCATCAACAGCACGGCGTAACAGTACGCATTTTTCATTCAAATCGGAAGCTCTTTGCAGGTTTTCATCACAAGTTACAACTGCGGTTCTTGCAAAGTTTTCGTCTCCGAGTTGCTTAAAAAGACGATAGTCTATCAACAATCCCGAATAATAATCGTCCCTATCTTTTAGCATCGGATACCAAACTCTTTGTTTTAATATGTTGTGATAACCTACCGTATCAGCACTTCTAAAATCATTAAAAGGAATGCTGTATTTGCTTTCGAATGCTGTTATTTGCTCCGGGTTATCAATATACAAAGAAATATCAGCGAACAAATTAGGCTGCTCTCCTGTCTCTAAAACACAGATATTTAAGTTTTTACTCGTTCTATCCGCCTGAATTCCGAGCCTTGCCCATTCATAATTCCACAATGTTTTATTATCTCTTTGTCGATGTTTACGCTCAATATTGTACCATTCAGATAGCTTGTTCATTGCTGTTTTTCTGTCACAAGCTTCCATTGTTTGCACAAGTGTTATCGTATCTCCACCGACAGAACCGCCAAAATCATACCAAGTATTATTGGGGTAAATACAGCAAGAAGCAGTACGCTCCGAGCGTATTTTACAGTATGATTTCTCGCCGTGCTTGTTTACAGCTATGCCGTAAATGTTTTGAAGTATCTCCGTAACAGGTATTTGTTTTAATTGTTGTATAAAATCGTCACTCAACTTTTCCACTCCTTTTCAGATTATTTTTGTTGCCGAAACAGGTTTAACAAGAAGATAAAATTAAGTATAAAAAAAGAGAAGCTCATCAAGAACTTCTCTTTTTTGTTACATATTTTGTTTTTCCCTGCTTAAAGTGATAACGGCTGCTCTCTGTGGCGAATAGGATTTAATCCATCCATACATTTATCATAGAGAAACTTTTTAATAGCTCTGTTATCGTTGCTTTCGTAATAATTAACGAGCATTTGCTTAAAAGTACCGTCCAATTCAACAGGTACGGCAACAATACCACAACCGTTTTCAATTAAAACTTTATTTGATGCAATTGTTGCAACTCGTTTGTTTCCATCCTTAAAGATTTGGCTACGCATAATCCAAAGCATTAAGGTAAGTGCTCTATCTGTTGCCGATGGCATAGCCATAATTTCAACAAGTTCCTTATGCAAGCGTTCAACATCCGGAATTTCGGGCCTCCATAATGTGCCGCTTATAAGAACATCTTCTGTACGAATTTTACCTAACTCGTCGTGATTAAGGTCAGGACGGGCAACAAGCAAATGTAACTCTTCCAGAAAACCGAGGTTCATTTCATCGTTGATGTGGTCTAATGTAAAGTGCCAAGCATCACGCAAACAAAATACTTTATTTATATCGTTTGGCTTCAGGGAAGCTACATTAACGTTATTTAATATATCTATTGTTTGTGCGTAAGTAACGGCAATACCCTCGAGGTTTGCGCTTTTGTATATTGCATCTACTAAAGTTCGTTTAGCTATTTCAATATTTTGCCGCTGTGTCATTGCGTATTTATTCTGCATACATATCACTCCTGTTGTTACATTATAACTTTTTATGAAAAAAAAAGCAACAAAAGAAACACTTCTTTAGACATTGCTTATGAAACTTTCTCACTCCTTTTCAGATTATTTTCATCGCCAAAATAAGTCTTATAAGAAGATTAAAGTGATAACGTCGGCTCTCTGTGGCGAATAGGATTTAATCCATCCATACATTTATCGTTTGAAGAATTCTCATCGGCTATATCAGCTAATTCTTCATCAGATTTTTCTGCTTTTGCCGAATATTTGATATTCACATATTCATTATCCGCAGGTATAAATTTATTTCCGTCCCATTCTTGCACATAAAAGCCGCCGTTTACGTTCGGAGCAAGCCTCTTTTCACCCTTGTTAAAGAACTCGCTTAAATTATCATAGTCGTATGGATGCGGCTTTCTGTTCACAGTATAACGATAGCCCATTCGGCTTTCCTCGTATTTGCCGTTCATCTCAGCAAGCAGTTCTTTTGCAGCGTTTGTGGAATTGTCATAATGTTTCTGTTCACGCTTGCGTATATATTCCTGCGCTGATTTACGGCGTTCTTCTGCTTTTTGAATTTCCTCGGCAGTCTTAACAAATGTACCGTTTGAACCTATTTTCTTTTTAACTATGAGGCTACCGTCATTATCGGTAACATAATAAAAACTTCCTCTTTCCTCAATATTAACATTTTCAAGGTTCTGCACATTCGCTTTTACGTTACGACCGTTGCCTATCCATTTAACGTATGTAAAATTGCCTTTATATGTCTTTGTGCTTACAGTCTTTTTTATATCCCTCCACTCGGCTATCTGCTTTTCGGTCAAAGAATTCACCAAATCTTCATCTACGCTGTAAAAATCTGTTTTATTATATTTCATTGATGTGTGGTGCCACGATGTCTGTTCAAGCACCTTTTCCTTGAGGACGGAAACAGAAACATTTTTAAGTAAAGCCGCTGCGTTAGGGTTAATCTCTCTTACTCTGTTCAATATTTCCGTCTTGCTCCATTTGGATATAGGCATTTCACCGTTTGCGTATGCGTCTCTCGCATTGTGCGACATTGACCATCCGTCATATCCGTTGCCTATTTTTTCTATATTCATCTTTCAAAACTTCTTTTTGAAACAGAAAAAGTCGCCTGATTTCATTCGGAAAACCAAGCGACTTAAAAATGTTTACCTATTATCTTGTGGGTTCATCCTTTTGTTTTGTCTTTCTTCGGGACGGAAGAGCAAGCAGCTCCCTCACTCGTTCATTGACTTGCTTTTCAATCGCAGCAAGTCTTTCTTCGGGAAGATTAAGTGACGGATGACGTTTGAACTTGAAACCTATCAATCTGCGAAGCTGTGTTTTTTGCTTCGCTCCCATAACTTCCTTGCAGATTTCTTCATAGGAAATTCTGTATGGATTGGAACGGGTCTTTGCATACTCTTCCAAATTTTTGAAATCGTCAGGCATTGCAAAATTGAACAAAGACAGACCGTTATCAAATATCGGGGCGGGAGAAATAATCTGTCCCGTATGATTATCACGCAGTACGCCGAAATTCCCGAAGTGCCTATCTTCGTTGTATATTACGGAGTCAAACACAAGCATACTACAAAGCTGCTCATAAAAATCTGTTCCCAAAGAAGCATAATACTCCAAACACTCTTTCAGCGTGCATTTTTTAAGAATTCTTCCGACGGGAACAAACGCCGTGTCGATATTCGTAAAAAGCTTACACTTCGAAGCAAGGATACCTTTCCAATTTTCCAAATCGTATTTCACACAAGGCAGTCCCATTGCTTCGGCAATTTGGCAGGCATAATACTCACTGTACGGTTCGTTTCCGGTGTTGGCAGCACCCTCCGTTCCGCCTTTGTAAAGGTAAATTTCGTCGTTATCTACAAACCGCCAAGCTTTTCTCAGCATACCGTTTGTGGTAAGCTCAGGCGAAGTTGAAAATGCTTCGTTGCTTCCGCCTACTCCCGTATACGCAACCAAAGATAAAGCTTCTGAAAAACGGTTTTCATAAAGATTATAGTCGGCAAACTTGCCTTTGAAATCAGCAGGTACCACCCAATAACTATCATTTAATGATAAGCCCATACAAACATCGATAATGCCTTTGGTGTTATTTACGCTAAGACCTAAAGTTTTCAATATTTCATCTACGAACTGTCGGTTTTTCGGAATAACTCTTTTTTCGAGCCATTTGACGATTCCCTCATCTGTAAGCTCCAAATCAAGAGGAAAGAGTTTTACCTTTTGTGTGTCAGAATAAAGAATATTCGCCTGTAAGCCTTCTAGTCCTTTTTCTTCAAGAGAAAAGGTAATTAAATCCTCGTCATATAGGCGAAGGCTGTAAACGTTCATCATAGGGTTACTCCTTTCTTCGAGTATAATACTGATGTCTTTTCCGAGTGCTTCGGCAATCTTCAGCATCATATCAAGGGAGAGATTTTGCGTTCCGCTTTCAATGCGACAGATGTTAGAACGCTGAGTACCGATAAGCTTTGCAAGCTGTTCCTGCGTCAATCCTTTTTCAAGTCTTGCCTGCGTTAGTTTTTGAATAATACTTTGTCTTAAAGCCAGCATTTCTTTATCTGTCATAAAGCTTCATCCCTTTCCCTTGTTGTTATGTTATCATATATGATAACTGATGTCAATAGACTTTGTTATCGTTCAAAAATCTTCTCTTTTTGCTTTTTCGGTACCTCGCTCTCATCAGGCTCTCCGCCGACAATCTCGTTTTCTGCCTTATCCATATTGAGCAGGATGTTAAGCTCGTCCAGTCGGTCAAGCTTCGTTTTCAATTCTTCATCCTGTGCAAATGGCTTTTCGACCTCTGTTTTAGCAGTTTCAAATTGAGCTTTCGTATTTGCAAGCTCATTCTCAGCAAAGGATAAAGCTTCTGAAAACTTTTCTATACCGTTGTCAATTCGGGCAATATTGCCATAAGAGTACATTCCAAGAAATGCCTTTCTGCTTGTAGAACCTTTAATCTTAATCATATATGTTCGCTCTAAAGTATTAAACGAAAGTTCCATATTAAAGCCACGATATTTGCCAAGATAAATAGGTTCAGGACTACTCATCAGCTTGCAAGCTTCAATGATTGCTTTACCGGCTTCTGCTTTTTCGGAATAGAAAACGCCATTAATCTCCATACCGACAAAGTGGTCGTCTGTTGGCTTTGGGTTACGCTTTGCAGTTTCGACGTCTTGTTTAAGTCCCTCGATTTCATTTTGTAAAGAGGTAATTTGTTGAGGGTAATACTTAATTATCTTGTCCTCAAGACGATACTTTTCTGAGAGGAAGTTGGACTTCAACAGTTTCAATTTTTGAACTTGAATATCCAAATCCATCTTTTCTTTTATGTACGGGTTGCCTGTGGCGAGCATTTTGATTTCGGCATAAGATAGTGCAGTTTCGTCAATATCTTCCGCACTTCTAACCGGAGATTTACTTGTCATAATCTGACTTGCGAATTTCTGTTTTCCCTCTACAAGTTGATAAAGATATGCGTCAAAAGTCTGTTCCGTAACATAACGGAAAATATCAACATCGGGGTTCGAGTTACCCTGACGAATAATTCTACCGGAACGCTGTTCCAAGTCCGAAGGTCGCCAAGGACAATCCACATCGTGAAGTGCGATAAGTTTATCCTGCACATTCGTTCCTGCTCCCATCTTTTGAGTAGAACCAAGTAGCACTCTGACTTCGCCCTTGCGGGTCTTTTGGAACAGTTCTTTCTTTTTGATGTCGGTATCTGCCTCGTGTATAAATTTAACTTCGCTGTCGGGAATACCACGCTCAATAAGTTTTTTCCTTATGTCGTCATACACAGAGAATGTGCCATCGTTCTTTGGCGTTGACAGGTCGCAGAACACAAGCTGCGCCGATTTCTTATCGGCGGTTTCAGTCCATATACGGTAGATATTATCGACACAAGCATTGATTTTACTGTCCTCAAAGTCGGGCAGCATATCATTAAGCATACGCTGGTCAAGAGCGAGTTTTCTGCCGTCATTCGTTATTTTCAGCATATTATCCACACTGGAGTCAACAGCACCGCTACGAACCTTCTCAGCTCTCTCTGCAAGAGAAGCAACCATTTCTTTTTGCATTTCCGAAGGCTTAACCGCAATATTATGATAATGTGCTTGTGGTACGGGAAGGTCAAGCATATCCGCCGTCTTTATGTCGGCAACTTCTTTGAACATTGCCATAAGCTCCGGCAAGTTGTAAAATTTTGCGAAGCGTGTTTTGGCTCTGTATCCCGTTCCTTCGGGAGTAAGTTCGACGGCTGTTACCGTTTCTCCAAAGGTACTTGCCCAAGCGTCGAAGTGCTGTAGGTTGTTTTTGACAAGGGTGTTGTACTGCAAATATCTCTGAATTGTATAGAGTTCCACCATACTGTTTAAGATAGGTGTCCCCGTTGCGAATACGGTTCCTCGACCTCCGGTAATCTCGTCAAGGTATCTGCATTTCATAAAGAGGTCAGAGGATTTCTGAGCTTCCGTCTGAGCAATACCACCGACATTTCTCATTTTGGTATAAAGAAATAGGTTCTTGTAATAATGGCTTTCGTCAATAAAAAGCCTGTCGCAGCCGAGTTCTTCAAAGGTAACAACATCATCTTTCCTCGATTGGTCGTTAAGCTTTTCCAGTTTTTGCTTAATTGACTTTCTTGACTTTTCAAGCTGTTTGATAGAGAAGTTTTCTCCTCGGTTTCGTTTCAAATCGGCAATGCCTTCGGTCAATTCCTCAATCTGTGCTTCTAAGATAGCTCGCTGTCTTTCAATGGACATCGGTATTTTCTCAAACTGAGAATGACCGATAATTACTGCATCATAATCTCCCGTAGCAATTCGACCACAGAACTTTTTGCGGTTCTTGGTCTCAAAATCTTTTTTAGTAGCTACAAGAATATTAGCTGCCGGGTAAAGCTGTAAGAACTCTGCCGCCCATTGTTCTGTTAAGTGGTTCGGCACAACAAATAAGGACTTATTGCAAAGTCCTAAACGCTTTGACTCCATAGCAGCTGCCACCATTTCAAAGGTTTTACCGGCGCCGACTGCGTGTGCAAGCAAGGTATTACCACCATAAAGAATATGAGCCACAGCATTTTTCTGATGTTCACGCAGCTTAATTTCAGGGTTCATACCATTAAAGACAATGTGACTACCGTCATACTCACGAGGACGAATACTGTTAAATTTTTCGTTATACATCTTCGTAAGTTTTTCACGTCGGGCAGGGTCAGCCCATATCCAATCTTGAAAGCCTTGCTTTATAAGTTCTTGTTTTGCTTGTGCGATTGCCGTTTCTTTTTTGTTTAGAACAGCTTTTCTTTTACCGTCCTCATCCTCTACATAATCGAAGATACGAACATCTTTTAAGTTTAGCGTTTCCTCGATTATCTTGTATCCATTGATACGAGAAGTGCCGTATGTGCTGGATGCTTTAACGTTGGAATAGTCATAGCTCTTACCCTCGATATTCCATTCACCGGAATATTGAGAGAAATGGACTTTGATATTCCGGCGTGCGTAATAGGGTGTACCCAAGAACTCAAACATAAACTGCTGTATGATTTCAGGCGGCAGCCAAGTAGCTCCGAGCCTTACCGCAATCTCGCTTGCGGTTAAGTCTTTCGGCTGGACTTTCTCCAAAGCTTCCACATTGATTTTATAATCATCGGGATACACCTCGGCAGATTTTTTGGCTGTGATAAGTTTTTCTCTGACATTCCCCGAAAGGTACTCATCTGCCATCAAATACTTCTGCTCGCTTACATTCCCGTAGCCGTAAAGCGGATTTAAGAAGATTACACCCTTTAAGTCGTTAAATAGTTCTTCCTCACTTTTACCGGAAAGCTGTTGCATATATTCCATATCAATACAGGCTTTTTCGCCCATCGATACTGCAAGAGCTTCATCAGCTGTGTCAACTTCTGTTACGGCTTTATGTGGCTTGATTGTTCTTTTATAGAACATGTCTGCCTTGCGCTCAAGCTCGCCGTTTTCGTTGATGACCTCAAGAGCAGATAGCAAAGCATAGGAGCTGTCATCGGAAAAGGCGGAAGTATTGGCACGACTGTTAATCAGTCCGTACTTCTTTGTAAAGCTGTCATACAGAGTGTTCAGCTTTTCCTGTGCCTGTTTGATTTCGCTGTCCGGGTAATCCTCGGTTTGCAGTTCAATCAGGTTGCGAACGCTGTCACGAATAGCAACCATACCCTTGATACGATTTTCGGCAGTTGCAGATACTATGGCAGGCGACATACGGGAGTTCTCACGGAAATAGATTTTATCGTCCAGTACAGTATAGGAAAAGTTCCTTACCGTTGGGTCTGCTGGGATAGAATTATCTTCTTCATCAAGCTCATCTGCAACCTCATATTCAGAGATTTCTCCGTGAATATTGATAACAGCTTCATTCAACAGTTCTCCGAGGTCTGCGTTTTCAAATGCTTCGCAAGTTGCTTCCGGTCCGAAACGACCCGAAACCATCTTCATCTCGCCCAGTATCATTTCAGGGTGCTGAACAAAATATGAGTTCATCTTTATTCCGTTTTCATCGGTGTCAAGATGAATCCAATCCGGCTCAATATCAATCATTCTATCTCGCTTTTGCAAGAACAAAATATCCGATACCACTTCCGTACCGGCGTTACCCTTAAAGGTGTTATTCGGAAGTCTGATTGCTCCGAGAAGCTCCGCCCTCTGAGCGATATACTTACGGACAGAGGAGTTTTCCTTGTCCATCGTACCTTTGCTTGTTACAAGAGCCATTACACCGCCGGGGCGTAATTTATCAAGGGACTTGGATAGCGATAGGTAATCCTTTGAAGTTATCTTCGGATTTTCCCCCGCTCCACACCGTGCGTGCGACTTTCACCGCACACGGCGTTCCACCGTTTATGATTCAGTATTAACTAAAGTAAACTTACAATTTTCGAGCAGTAAAGAACCCCATTTTAATATTAGATGGATTGCATATTTGCCATTTGGCGTAGCTTATTCAGCTTCGCCTTTTGTTTGTAGGTGAGCTGTAGTTGTGAGAGATAAGTCTTAATTGTTTCTTCTTTTGTTGCGTGCAGCAATCGGTGTATATCCTTGTGTAAAATAATCAAGTTTTCGTATCTATCGTTTCCACCTTGACTGACAGGCTTTTTGTGGTGACAATGAATTTCGTGCAATTCCAGCATTTGTCCTGTAATTGCACATTTTCCATACTGTGCCACATAGAGAGAAATTCGGTTGTCCATATACTCAACACTTCGACCAACTTCCTTTGCTCTCATAAGGAGAAGCATTGTTCTGGTATCTATGCCAAGATTTTTATGAATTTCCCCTCTGCCCTCTGGCGTGTATTTGCATACCGATTTTTTCTTCCACATTGGATTTTGGTGCTTAACATAAGCAACGGGTATCAAAGGTTTGCCACTATAGAATCGGACTTGTTTGCTTTTTCCGTACTTCTTTTCAATGAACGAAAATCCTTTGTAATCTCCTTTTGCGGAAAGTGCCTTTCGCTTTAATTGGCTTAGTTTCACAACATCAACTTCTCGCCCCATATCTGCGAAATCCGAACTTACACAGGTCGCAATCTGAAAATAGTTGTGCATACCCATAATCATAGAATTGTATTCGTTGATAAGAGTAGCTCGTTCCTCATCATTTTGGGGATGTGCTATCTTTTTGATTTGACCTTTCAGTTTGTCCGTTTCTCGGCGTTTTGCTTTGTCGCATATATGCGATTTGACAACATAGGACGCCCTTTTTTTCATAAGAGTGAGCTTAAACCCAAGAAACTCCGAATAGCCTTTTTTCAGATTGACGATTTTAGATTTTTCTTCGCTGATTTCCAACTTCAATCGCTCCTGAAGCCACGCCTTCGTTGCATGATATGCTCTGTCGGCATCTTTTCGGGTAGAGCAAAATATCTTAAAGTCGTCAGCGTATCTTACCATGTGCATCTCTTTTAATCCCGATTTACGAAATGCGTCATAAGCTCGCCCCCTGTGGATTGCTCCTGTTTTCGTGATATGGTCACGAACATTATGGGCAGGTTGTTTCTCCCACTGGCTTACTATCCACCAGTCCAGTTCATTAAGAACAATGTTAGACAGTAGCGGTGACAGGATTCCGCCTTGCGGCGTTCCTGTCTGTGGGTAAATTGTTTCGCCGTTTGGCAAAACAATCGGAGCTTTTAGCATCTCCTTAATCACACATAGCAACTTTTTGTCCTGTATTCCCATATTCCACATCTGTTTTATCAGCTTGCTGTGGTTGACATTATCGAAGAATCCTTTAATATCAATGTCCACAACATAGTGCAGATGGGATTTTTGCATAAGCGCATATGCTTGTGCAATGGCGTGTTCTGCCGACCTGTTAGGTCGAAACCCATTGCTTCTGTCGCTGAATTTAGCTTCGCAGATTGGTTCGAGAACTTGCAGAATACATTGTTGGACTATCCTATCCCATATCGCAGGGATACCGAGCGGTCTTAGCTTTCCGTTCGGTTTTGGAATTTCAACTCTTCTTACTGCTTTGGGTTTATACCATTGGAGTTTCTTTCTCACAATTTCAACAAACTTCGTTTCGGGAATCTTTTCAATATCCTTAATCGTTAGCCTGTCCACTCCGCTTGTATTGCTTCCAGAATTGCGTTTTATGTTTCGATAAGCAAGGCGAATGTTTTCCTCGCTCTCAATGAGTGGCATGAGATTATTGAAAATCTTCCCACGCCCGCTATCTGTGTACAATGTGTCAAGCGTATTTTGCAAGTCATAATACTCCAAATGGCGTATTTTTGAGTTCTTTTTCTGCTTCGTAGTTGTCACAGGCATCTCCTCCTTTCGGATTTGATTTTCTTTATCATACTCGAAGCTGTGAATGTTTACTTTGTTATTATTTGAAAATCATAAACGGCTAATGGCTGTTCCTCCGTTCCCATTACAGGAACATCAACGGTCGTGCCATCGCTCTCACAGAAAACTCACACAGTTATGATTTCCTGCGCTAACTAACCTTTGGTTAGCTTTTCTGCTTTCCTCGTTCCAACAATTCTATCTATGCATATACCCGTAGGTGTCCTCTCTGAGCCTGTATGCTTGATACCGCCTGTAACGGCATAGGGAATTTTATATCTTCGATTCTTACTTTTCCCCACATACTATCCGTTAGGATAACTGCACATTTCTATACAGCCTACTTATAGACCCTTACATTCGAGGATTCGTCAGACCTTTTACAGTCATTCTCACCATAGATATTTTGTAGACCTCCGGCATATAGGCTACACCATCCACCTCTGGACAGCTTTCGTTACAGTTGTTTTCGTGACTGTAAGACGGTAGCTCTCTGCCGACTTCACCGAGCTTCTGAACATCTGCCTTTTGAGCAGAGCCAGTCGGAGTATTAAGGTTGGCGTTTCAGGGCGTTACCCCATCATTCCACCAATCGAATTGTTAGTTTGCAAATATTCTGTTTCACCTCACTTTCAAATTTGCACCTAAGCTTTTCACTTAGGAACGAGTCGCACCAAAGAAGTAATCGTGAATAAGGAAGTTGTACTTATCGTATCGCTTGTCGGAAACTTTGAAATCTCCAAAAGGCACATTACCGATTACGCCGTCAAAGAAGCTGTCCGGCACATTGACTTCTTCAAATCCTTGTGCCGCAATGGATGACTTCTGATAAAGTTGCTGTGCTATTCCTGCGGAAATTGTATCAAGCTCGACACCGTAAACCTTTGCATTTTCCATTGATTTCGGAAGCATACCGATAAAGTTACCGATACCGCAGGACGGCTCTAACAAATTGCCCTCCTTAAAACCCATCTTCTCCATAGCCTTATATATGGCTGTAATTACTTCAGGTGGAGTATAAAAGGCAGTTAATGTGCTTTCCCTCGCTGCTGCATATTCTTCGGGAGTGAGAATGTTTTTGAGCATTGCGTATTCGCTCTGCCAAGAACCGGCTCGCTCATCAAATGCTTCGGGAATACCGCCCCAACCGACATATTTAGAAAGAATTATCTGTTCTTCCGGTGTGGCAAAGCGATTTTCGTTCTGACATTCTTTAAGTACGGATATAGCTGCATAATTTCGGTGGAAGCGTTCTTTCTTGTTCACTTCCTCAACCGGATTGTGTGCTAAATTGAAGCTGTGTCGCTCGGACATCGGAATATCCGGGTGCAAGTCAAAGGATTGCACCTTGCTTTTCTTTGGCTGCTCCCAAGCAGGAACAACGGGGGTAGAAGCCTTTTCAACACGCTCAAGTTCTTCTTCGGACAGATACACAAGGTCATCAAAGGAAAGGTTCTTCAGACCTCGCTCGGTCATATCCTCAAGACTGTCGTACTGTTCGGTGCGGATAACCGTACCGTCAACAAGGGTTTCAATTTTGAAGTCTACAAGGTTGACATTCGCCTGTATTTCGTGCTTATCATCTTCGGTGGTTGTGTATGCCACATTGACTTCTGAAAGGTTAGAGTAGTCCGCACCTTCGTCACGCTCAAATTCTTCTCGACAGTATTCGTCAATAATCTCCTTAGCAATATCAAGGGAAGATTTCAGATACGGACTGTCGATAATCTCAACGCCCTGCGGTTGAGGATCAAGCTGAGAGATAAAGTCCTGCGAAATAGTCGTTCCGTCCCTGTCCTTATACAGAACAATTTTCATCGGAACGCCGTAGTAATTTTCTTCCTTAATGTCCTTTTCAAGCTGATAGGGACTTGTGTATTCGATACTCTCACGAACACGCCCGTCCGTATGAAGATAATCAATTCTGCCGATAGGCTTTGACTGTACCGGGGCTTCCTTGTTCGTAGAAACAATGGAAAGAACCTTGCGCTCGCTGCCGTCAACGGTTGAAACCGCAAGGTCAAAACCTCTGTCGGTCAGCATATTCATATAGGTTTCGAGGGTGTGCTGCGGGAAGCCCACCATAGGAACTCTCTCGCTGTCGCTTATCGCACGGGAGGTCATCACAAGGTCAAGAGCTTCAGCAACATTTTGTGCGTCCTCGCCATAGGCTTCATAAAAATCCCCAACCTGATACAAAACAAGGCTGTCGGGATTTTCGGCTTTCACCGCAAGATAACTTCTATACGGTTCTCTTACACGGTCATAAACCGGCAATGCGTTCGACTCATTCTGCCCAGCCATTCTGTTAAGTTCTGCTTGATGATCCGCTTCAAATTGCTGAATATCCTTGTGGATTTTGAGAATGTTTTCGGGTGTGAACTCGGTATAGTCGCAGTCCATCTCATAGTCGTTTTCCGCTTCCATAAAGAAAGGCGTGTTGATGTCAGCCAAAAACTGATCCGACATTTCTTCAAGGTCGGCAACAAACCTATCCGTGTTTTCGGGATGATTCGCAATATCATACTGCTCGATGAGTTCTTCAAAAACAGTGAAGCTCAAGTCACCTGAGACATACTGACCACCGGCATTTGCGTCGGGATTGAAATATATCCAATGAACAAGGTCGTTTCCGCTATCCAAAGATATTCTCACCTTTGTGTTGTCCGTGATTTCTTCGGCTGGTAAAACCTTTACTTTCAGGTGGTCGTTCATCGGGTTTTCCTGAACCTTTTGGTCGAACTCGGCTCTTGTCATTTCCTTGTTAAATAACGGAAATTTCGGGTCGTAGAGCATTACTCTGTTATCGTCGAACGATAAAACCTCATATTCTGAAGCTCCTATATATACCGTATCGCCGAGATGATATTCATAATTGTTTTTGCTCTGTGCAGACTCTATCATCTGCCTTTCGTAGTTATCAATATCTTGTTTGGATAACCACTCCGGTTTTTCGGGGAGTAGGTCGTAAAGCTCTCGCATTTTATCAATCTGCTCATCTACGCTTCCGGCCCACAAGTGCTTTTCTGCTCTTGCTCCCGTGCCTAAAAAGTATTCGCAATCAGACTTAAGGCGGCTTAAAAGCCTGTATTCGTCCTCAAATGGCTGTGTTTTGTCAATACTTTGTTCGGCAAGTAAGCTGCGAACAAAATCAATATTCTCTATGCGGTTAATGGGAATGCCGACTGTATCCTCAAAAGTAATATCTCGCATTGTAACATCGCCGCTGATTTTTTTGACATTTTCGATGATAAATCTGCGGTCATCAATAACAACTTCCTTGCCGATTATATCGTCGTTGTCGGGTTGCTCTGTCTCTGCGTGTGGAGCAGTAGATAGAATTTCACGGTTTCTTTTCTCTTCTTCAATTTCAGCTCGTCTTGCTTCTTCTTTTTCAAGCCATTGTGGATACCTTGCTGATTCCTTATCGTTTAAGTATCTTCCTTGTGAGATTTGCTGCTCTATAAGGGTTGCTACCTGACTCCATTTAAGCATTACTCTTGGACGGTCTTCAGCGTATCCTTTATAGATTTCCAATCCTTTGGCATCGAAATTCTTGCTGTATCCTTCAAATCCTCCTGCGTGGGAAGAACCTCCGATACCATATTCTTTTTTAAGGAAGTCTGCATTTTCCTTTGTTGAAAAGCTCTTTTGGAACTGTTCATAAATACGCATTTTGCCATCGACAAAGCCTGAACCTTGTCGAACGGTTGCATCAATTACTTCTTGTGGAATAGAAAAAGCAGAGGTAGTTGTATTGCTTACCTCTGCTTGTTCAAATAGTTTTAATTGTTCGTTTACGGACGGCAACGGTTTGGCATCTAAGCGTAAATCACTTGTTCCTTCACGATTTCCTGCGCCGAGTGTCTGATGTTGTTCATCAGACCTACCCACTTCATCATATCTTCCGCTTTCATCTGTTCGGTCAGACCTGCTTTCGCTGCCATCTGCTTGACTAAACTCTCCTCCAAGTCGGTCGCTCTCTTTTCCACTTCTGCCAAGTGCTGAATCAGAACCCCTTTCGTCAGTAGATTGCAATATATGATTTCGTGCTCTTTCTTCAGGTAATTTCTCCTCATCTGAGCCCATCTTCCCAGCGTTACTTCCGGTTGTTCCGGTAGCTTCAAGTCCGGAAGAAGATAATCTCCCACCTGCGTGTATGTTATTTCCATAGTTGTTTCTCCCTTCGTTTTTATTTACATCTGCATTATAGTTCTTATTTTCAGATAAATCAAATGTGCGATTTTTTTGTTCGTACATTAAAATGGACTTTGCTATCTGTTCGAGAGCGATTTTTGCGGTTTTGTTTGTTGCAACTCCAACCGCATTAAAAACTTCTTGTGAATTAAATTTTGAAAGGACTGCAAAATCCGAAGGAGAATAAATTTTATCAACGTCTAACCCTAATCGTGCCATTATCATATATGACACGCTATCTTTCACGAAATTTATATATAAAGAGTTAGCTTCTTCGGTAGGTAAAGATTTTATATCACTACCTAATCCAACATTCATAAAATCAGAAATATATTTTTCGGTGTGGTTTTTAATAATGTTAGAAACACTTTCTTTTATAACACTTTCGAGGCTTGTTATATCATAAACACTACCGAAAGCATTTTTGAGTGCTTCGATTACAGTTGTTTCATACTCAGGCTTCATATTCCAAATCGGAACAGGTCGGGAATGACTGCTTTCGTGCGTATCTGAAATATCAAAATAATGAATAAGTCTTTGTCGGCTTCTGTCGGCAGACTCAAAAACAGCAATACCTTTTGCACCCTTATTAACCCATCTTTCAAATGTTTCATTCCAACGTTCGATTTCAAGAACAGCCGTCGCATCAGGTCTTTGTATGAAAAGTAAGAACTGTTCGTCAAAACGCAGCTTAAAATTTCTTCCGGCGGTCTGAAGAAATGATTGCCATTTTACAGGGTCAGTTATTATTTCTGCACAAGCTCTGTCATAAAGCTCTGATATAACGTCAAATTTTTGAGCCATTAGGTATATACCTCCTGTGTTTATTTTCTTTTCAACAAGCAGAAAACAACGCTCAATAAATGAGCGTTGTTTTTATTGTTTATTTCGCTTTCCATTGAGCAACTACGCTATATGAATTGCAGCTACCGTCATAACCGATAAAATTGTCCTCGGCAGGAATTGTGTATGAGCCGCCGACTTCAGCTGCCATTTGTTCGAGATCCGCCGCCGAAATGGTTATAATCTGTCCTTCGTTTTTGAGGTATTCTCCCGTAACATTATTTCTGAATGCCCAACCTGCGAACTCGTAGCCATCTTTGGTAAAGGGAGTTCTCAGAGCAAGTGTAAATTCCATCTTATTGAACGGCTCTTTGGTTGTAACGGTATATGAAGGCATATATCCTTTACCACCATTGGAGTCGTAGCTTACTGTTACGGTCTGCGGTCCTCGATATGCGTCTTGGCAATCGACAAATTGCAAATTATTGTTGTTCGCCCACGTTTGTGCGTAAGAGCCGCTTACACCATAAATGGTCTGCGGTAATTTATCTGTATTGCAGAAAGCTGATGCGGTATCGTTATTATCTGCACCTAATCCTTTACCGGCAATAGCTATAACCGAACTCGGCAGCAAAATGCTATCAAGTGATGTATGTTCAAAAGAGTATGTTGTTATCTCTTTAACAGTTTTTGGAACTGCATAACCATATTTTGATGTTGAAGTTTTTCCGGCAGGATAAATTAGAAGCTTTGTGACGTCCTTGTCAAAGAGAACTCCGTCAACAGAAGTATAATATGGGTTGTCGGTGCTGACGTTTATCTCTTTACAGCGAACTGCAAACTCTTTTGGATTTAGTGCGCTTAAATCAGGTCTTCCGGAGTATTGATTTTCTTCTCCGTGGTATAAATCTCCTCTGAAATTGCTAAACGAACCGGAAATTCTCACGGGATTCCTAAATCCAATGTGTAAGTCGTCTGTGTAACTACAAACAATGTCCTTTAAGTTCCTGCCTATATTAAGTGTTCTGTATGAAGTGAATGCACCTTCTCCGACAGAAGTGCAACCGTCAAGCAAATTTATAGTATCAATATTAAAATGTCCTGCGAAAGCGTATTCGCCTACATTTCCGGATACAGTAACATTGCTCAACGAGTTTGATATAGGCTCATCGACACCGGCGTGGCTTTCGCCCCAAAAGTTACTTGTACTGAAAGCATACGCTCCCACGTTACCTGATATTGTCATATTACCGATAACACTTGTTGTCGAAAAAGCTCCGGCTTTAATATCTTTTAATGATACCGGCAAAGATGTGTTAAATTGTGAAGCGTTAATATTAGATATATCAGAGATTTTTTCTTTTGGTGTTGCGACATTTCCCGCAACTGCAAAAGCAAGCTCGTCTATTGTTTCCAATCCCTCGTTAAAAGTTATCGGCAGGTATAATTCGTTAGCATTAGCCACGACTTTATCATTTAAGCCAACGAAAATAGTGCTGCCGGGAATCCAAACGGTAAATGCAAGTTTTCCTATTGTTTTTACCGAACTCGGTATAACGATTGAGGTTGGCGTTGTTGAATATTTATTGCATCTTAAACCGGTATTATTCAAGAATGCACAATCACCGATTTTTTCTACCGTGTCAGCAATGCTGATATGTCTTAATCCCATAGTTCCGTCTTCGTGAGAATATTTATCACGAAGTGTTTTTTGGTGATTTTCATCCCAATTTACAGCTTCTGAATAATCGTAAAGCATAAATGCGCCTGCACCGATATTCTTCACGCCTGATTTAATTATAGCGGTATTCAAAGTCATTCCGTGTTTTGCCATAGGAGAAGCTTCACCTATATTGTTAAGGAAGTCCGTATTCTGCATACCTTGTTCTTTCAACTTAAACTTTCCTGATATATCGAGTCCGGAATCTGTGGCATTTGCATCGTAATAGGGATGAAGCGTTTGATAATCTTTCATTATGCCGTCGCTGTCTTCTCCATTAGCTAATACAGTAACGCTTGAATAATCATCATTGAACTTTGCTACTACCCATTCAGCTTTATTTTTGCCGATTGCATATAAATGCTCATCGGCAGCAATTTCTTCAGCTGTGTATGTTTTATCTTTAACGTCAAACGAAAAAACAGCTGTATCGGAATATGTTCCGGAATATTTTGCTTGTTCGGTTACGGCTACGCCAAATTTATATTCTTCTGTGTCTGGCGAGCCTGCTTTGTGGGTTATGATAGTCGAACCGCTTGCGACATCTCCGCTTTCATCGACAAGCTTATACGGAATTGTTGCTCCTCGCTGCTCGGTCATAACACCGCTGTACGATACTGTACCGACAAGCGTTGTTTCGTCGTTTAATTGTGCACTTACTATTCTTACAGCATTCGCAGCTGTATTAACCGCCTCGCCATATTCCTGAGCTTTTGTGTATCGAGGTATCGAGACGGTGTAAGATGTATCTTCCACATAGCTTACAGGGGTTGTTCCAACCACTTCTTTTGCAAATGCAATGGTAGGAACGCTCAATATTAACATAAGTACACTTAACCAAATTGAAACAAAGCGTTTAGTGTGTTTTGTTATTTTCACTTTTTACACTCCTTTTTGTTTTTGAAAAAACGGTTTAACAGCCGACAAGGAAGCTGTTAAACCGAAAGGTTAAAAACTGTCTTACGCAACAGTAACGGAGAAAGTCGCTGTATCTGTATAAGCCCCGGCAAAAATGGGTGCCTGAGTAAGAACAGCACCAACAGGAACGGTGGATGTGCTGTTCGGATCACCGGCAGCTACGGTGAGAATTGTATCACCGGAAACAATCTTTGTGCCGTTAGCCTGCATATTATAAGCAATCTTAGTTGATGCATTATCCGAAAGAGCAAGAGCATTTTCGAACGTAACAGCGACGGTAAGATTAGTACCGTAAGGGATGAGAACGTCCTTAGCTGTTACATTGCTTGTTTCCGGAGTCTCGCCGACCTTTGCCGCTTTAATGAATTCGGGAATTGTTACGGTATAAGTACCTGATACGACATCGTCTGTCGGGTCATCGTTACCCTTATTGTCAACTTTACCTGCCTGATAATATACAAGAGCTGTATCGGTAATGTGGTTTTCAGTAAGTGTTTTGTCTGCTGCAAATGCTGTTGTGCTTAATGTTGCAAACAACATTATTGCAAGAACTACAGCAAATACCTTTTTCATTTTTCTCATAGTTAAATCATTCCTTTGTTTTATATTCCTTAATGCTTTTCTTCATCCTTGCCATTAAAGAAAAAACGATTAAGTGCTTAAATTAACTAACGTGTATTATGATTTGTATTGCCGGAGAATTCATTTCTTTTCCGGTTATCAATTCGTTAGTCTTAATCTTGATAGTTGCAGGGTAGTCGCCTGCGTCAAACTCACGGGTTATATTTATTCTTGATATTTTCTCTCCGGGCGGAACCATATCGGATGAATATATTACCTCTCCTGTATCAGAGAGCAAGATTTGAAACGAGAAGTAACAAGGGTTGCCTTCGGGGTTCTCAAGCGGAATGGAGAGATTTTTGCTTGTGTTAGCCGGAATTGACCAAGTAGTAAATCCTCTGACTTGAATTCCTTTTGCTTCGTTTTCTTCTTCTTCGTTGGTGCCGGTATTATGTTCTATGTTAGGACGAAATATCGGAGAACCGGGATGTTGCTTATTGCAAAAGGACAATATGGAAATCAGAATTAACAAAAGTAGAGCTAAGAGAATAAGCAGCCACGGTAGAAAAGAGTTTGATGTGATAGCTATATATTTGTTTTCCGTGTCTTTAATCTTGATATATCCTTTTATGGCTGCCGTTTTTGAACGGGTAGAATAAACATAAGATATATCGCTCTCGTTATCGCTTAATACTCCTATCGGCTCTTTGTGCTTTTTGCTTTTGCGAAGTCTTAAATCGGTATATCCGCAAATATTAGCGTTTTGTTGCTGTTCAAATTGGATAGGGCTGATATACCGAATTTTATGTTTTCTGTGAACTGTTTTTGTTTTATCGCCGAATAATTCAATCGGATATTTTTTAAGCTGCATATATATTTCCTTTCTTCTCCCACACAAAACAACGACGCAGGTGTATCTTCTGCGCCGTTGCTTGTGTGTTTATAGGAGGAACAGATAAAAAGATATGGTCTAAAATAACAAAAGCACCTTGTGATTACAAAGTGCTTTTAATCTTGCGTCGTTTAATGAACGAAAGTGTTATCCAAGCTGCCGAATTCAATACGCCGAGGGTTCCTGCAGCAAAGTATAATGTTTTGGATTTATTTCCTGTTTTCGGAATTTCTACCGGTATCGGTACTTTTTTATTGGTTATATTGACTCGTACAACCGCCTGTTCTTTCGTGATTTCAAACGGGTATTCGGTTTCGTCTAATATATAACCGCTTTTTGTTTCAAATTCCTGATAGGTATATTTTCCTCTTTTCAAACCGTCAAACTCAACGACGCCGTTTTCGTTTGTATAACCCTCGCTGACAATTTCACCCTGCTCGTTGCGGATACGGAATCCAACGTTAGGTAACAGCGTTCCGTCAGAGAAGTCTGATTTTGTGATGATGAGCTTGCCGTTTGCCCATATGTTGACAGCCTTAATCGTGACAATCTGTCCGTCTTTGTTGAGAGTTACGGGTATAGGTGTATTATCTAACAAGTAACCTTCAGGTGCGGAAAGCTCAATAACTACATATTCGCCTACAGGAACATTGTCAAAGCGGAAAACGCCGTCATTGTTGCTCACAGCAGTCAAAAGTGCCGTCGCTTCGGTGTGTTCAGTTTCTTCTGTACGGAACAGCCCGAAAACAGCATCAGCAAGTGCATTTCCTTGTTCGTCGCTCTTCTTGCCGATTATGCTGCCACGCTTGAGCGTGTTTTCGATTGCGCTGCCGTTATTGACTGAAATGCGGACTTCAGACACATTTTGTCCGGCGTATTCAAAGATTACAGGATATTTCGTATCTGAAAGAACATAGTGTTCGTCCGTACTGTACTCTTTTACATAAGCTTTTGCTTCTACTGGCAAATCTGTTGCAAATTCTGCTGTGCCGTCAGCATTCAAGGAGAGGATTTCCAATAACCCGTCTTTCGGGATTACAGAGCCGTCCGTTGCCGTTAAATCTTCGGCAGCATAAAGGGCAAACTGCACTTTTTGCAGTTCGTTATTATTGCCGAGTTCGAATAAGTCGTCTTGTTCTAAAACTTTTTTGAGGTCAATAACCGCCTTTTGCCGTGCATTGGTAACAGTTATTGCCGTGGATGTCACCGAAATATCCTGACCTGCGTATGTGAGGGATACTTCATAAACAGTTGGGTCTATAACCATACCGTAGGCTGCTTTGGTTTCTTGAACAAGGTATTTACCGAGATACAAAAGCTTTGACTGAGAGGTGCTGTTTCCGATTGTAACGATGTCTACTACATCGCCCTGCTTTGCACGTATTGTGCCGTCGGGTGTGATAATATCCTCGGCAGCAGTAATTGTAAATACCGCACCTTTGTTATTTGATATTGAAAATACAGGCTGATAGAATGTGCCGTCATAGGATACGGAACTGAACACCTCTCCGAGCTTTGTGATGTCAATTGTGCCTTTTTGTGGCATATTTGATTTTGTAATGTTAACAACCGTTAATGCACCGTCTTTTGTCATAGTTTCGGGTGTTATATCGAAGTGTACAGGTGTTTTGTCAACAACATATCCGTAAGGTGCATAAACCTCAACTGCCGAATAGCCTTTGCCATAGGGAAGCTGTTCGGGTGTGACGAGCCGTCCGTTGTTATCTGTATAGAATGTATCAATTGTTGTCGGCGTAGGATAGGTATAAGTCATCGCTATCAAATTTCCCTGCGGGTCATAGAGCTGTATGCCTGTTCCTGCCAACGGTACGGTTTTGCCCGTTTCCGCATCTGTCTTGGTAAATTGAAGGTAGCTTTTATAGGTTGCATTGTTGATTAAATATCGGTAGATTTCCCCGTGCTTGTTAATTACAATGTCAAAGTCCTCAATAAACTCTGTACCGTCCTTACCTTTTGTCTGATGGGCTGTATATATGCCGTATGGCAGCTTTTTTGTTTGAGCAAATCCGTTTTCGTCAATTACCAACAAGTCTCGTTCACGGTCATTTGCCGCAGCATAAGAGCCTTTAGACTTGAGGTATATTTCAAATTCAGCACCGACTTCGGGCGTTTCAATTTGAGTGTCCCCGTTGTCGTTGTGCTTAATTATCGCAATTTGGCCGAGAATAACATCCTCTGTTACACCCATAGAAACGGCATTGTGCTCAACTGTGAAATTGCCGGCTTCTGCGCCGATGTGATAAACAGTTTCATTAACCAAATAGCCCTCGCTGGATGTCAGCTCACGCAAAGTCCAGTTATCGCCGCATATATATTCTTTGGATGTAAAGCTGCCGCTTTCATCAGTCGTGTATGTATCTACAAGCGTATTATTTTTATAAACGCCATATACAGCTCCCGCCAATGTTCCGTTACCTTGAGCTTTACCGGTTATGCTGTCCTGTTTTTTGACTGTAACCGTAAACTTCTTTAGAACATTTTCGAAAGAAGCGTTTGTAATGCTGTTCCAAGCAATATCGGTTGTTTGTCTGTTGGGAACAACATATTGAATTCCTGTATCCACTTCTTCAAGTGTGTATCCGTTACCGATGAGAATGTCGTTAAAATACGCCTTGCCCGTGTTGTCGGTAACCGCATAAGCATTGACTTCCAAACCGCTTTCGGATGTACCAAACAGATGGAAGCGGTGTCCTTCGAGCACACCGTCTTCGGACGTCTTAGTTACGGTCAAAGAGCCACGCTTGAGCACGTTGTTGAAGGTAACGGTAGTTGTCTGTCCCGGCAGAATAGTAAAAGTCTGTGCCGTTTGCGGAACATAATAGCCGTTTGTGATTTCAGAAACGGTATAAGTTCCGGCGATTAAGTTTTTAACGGTAATAGTACCGTCCTTACCCGTTTTTACATCTTTATCTATGCCGTTACCGCTGATGTGCAACGATACATTTGCAACCTTGCCGTCTTCCGAAGTCTTGACTAACTTAACGTGTCCTACGGATTCGGTTTCCAATCTAAAGTATGCGTTGACGGGGTCTTTTAAGTCGAGAGCAACAGCTGTGGTTTGGTTAGAGCCGACTGCGTAGCCTGCGCATATTGCCGGCAAAGAGGTAACATAAGAATTGCTTGTTCGTTCGCCTGATACGGTAGCATTATCTAAAATGCGGTCGGTGCTTATATACAGAGTGTTGCCTGACTTTGTGAAGCTCACACCGCTGCAAGAGAAGCTGTATCCTGACAAAACGCCGTTGCCGTCCGTTACGCTGCCTTCATACCTACCTGAAGCGGAATTGTATTTAAGAGTAATTTTGCTCACCCAAGTAGGATTACTTGCCGAAAAGCTCGGAACGGTATAATGTGACAAGATTTGGTCTTTAATTTTCAAGTAAACCGCTTTGCAAGCTGCTCGATTAGAAGCGGAAGTTTTTCCGCCGAATGCACAGTTAAGAAATGCATCTTCCTGTGCCGTGTTGAAATATCCTTGAACTAACGTCCAAATGATACCCTGTGTCGCTACGTATTCCGTCTGCCACGAATAGCCGTATTTTGTATTACCGTCAAAGCCATATAGGAGAGCTGCGGTAATACGCTTTTGCGTGTCTTGAGATAGTGAAGCGAAGGTCTTTTGGATTGTTTTATTTCCATCTGTAAAGTGCTCGTTTGGCTCTACACAATAGGCAGGTCTGCCGTCGTTAGCGTGCAGATGCTGATGCTGTCCGTGTTTATTTGTGCCGAAGCCGGACTTTGAGAAGTTGTAATAAAAGCCGGAAATCCATTCGCTTGCACCGCTAACCTTAACTGTTTCGCCGACGCTTAAAGCAGACACCGCTACCGACAACGGAGAAAACAGCATTAACAGAGTTAGAAAAGCTGCTAAAAATCGACTTGTTTGTTTTTTCATTTTTCAAATTCCTTTCTTGTTTGTTATATATGTGAACGTCCTATCGGACGAATAAGAGTAAAAAAAAGAGACTTGTTTTTACAAGCCTCTTATGTTTGGTTATTCAATTTTTATAGTTTAATATACGACATAAATCGCCCAACATATTTCTTCTGCTGCAGCACTCCAAACAGGGTCAATTTCGGCAATAACATTCAATTCAGCTCCCTCAGGAAAATGACCGACTTGTTCTACAGCTAAATTATATACAAAATCTATTTCATATTTCAGGTCGGATTTTGTTTTTTCTTTATTCTCCCACGAATGTACCGGATTTGACCAGCTTGTGCCTTTTGTAGTGAGATTTGGGTTGATTGTAAAGCCTCTGCTCTGTGCGTAAGTCTTGATTTCAGCGACAAGAGAATCAATTTCAGCCTGTGTCCAAGAGCCCTCAGTTATTTCGACGTTTTGAGGTGAAGTTGTTCCCGTCTCTTGTTTAGGCTTGGTATTGCTCTTGCTTCCGCTTTTTTTCTGAGTCGGCTTTCCTTTTGCAGGACTACTCTTGTCTGATGAGCTGCTTTTGTTTGTGTTCGGAGGACTGACTTTTGAAGCTTCAACAGTTGTCGCTTCCGTTGTTTCCTGCTCGGTAACTTCTGCCGAAGTTGTTTCGCTTTCAGGCTCTGTTTCGTTTTCGGTTATTGTTTCCGGTTCGGTAGAAGCAGCTTGTTCGCTGATTGTCGCTTTTTTTATGTTGCTGTTGTGTACGCCTATCGGAACTGCAACTGATACAGCGATAACAAGAATTAAACCGATAACCGAACAAAGAACGGTGTTTCTGAATTTCTTGTCTGATTTGAATTTTTCTAAATTCATCTTCATAGATATTTACCTCCGTATGTTTGTTGATGATGTGTTCCTCATCTGTAATTATATTATCACGCTTTTTTTGTATATACAAATGTGCGAATTTGTCATATTGCCGTCATTAAGCATAATCGTGTTTGACAAGCTGATTGAAATAGGTGTCGCCTCCGTGTTGGGAACAGTAAAGTGCTGTCAATATGTAAGACTGCATATTCTTAATGGCTGTTGTTGACGAGGAGAGGCACATATCAACATAGGATATGTTTTCGTCGTCTAATTTAAGCAATACGCTTTTGACAGCTTCCTTCGGAATGTCTTGACCTTTGATTTTTATGTATGGCTTGTTGCTCGTTACAGCATCCACCATTACTTGAACACATAAATCCAAAAAATCACGACTTGTTTCTTTCTGTTCGGATAATAAGTCATAAGCGATATTTTGCTTTATGATTTCTTCATAAGCTTTTCGCTCTTCATAAAGCGTTTGTGCTTTTTCCATCTCATCAATCGAGTTTTCTTTCGGCTCTCTACATAACTTACTACTATATGTAGATTGATAAGGATAGTTATTTATATTGTTAGTATCTTTATTATTTAAGTATTTTATTGTGTTGGATTTTCCTATATAGGGTTTTCCTATGTTGGGAAATCCAATCTGGCTATTTTCGATTTTTTCGGTTGTATTTTTATCCACATCGGATTTTCCAATGTGGCTGTTTTTGTCCACATTGGATTTTCCAACGTGGCTTTCTTCACTATATATTATATTCAAATTATCGTCAATTTCTGTCTCTGAAGCAACATTTTCTGTTACTGCGTGTTCGTAAATTGTGTACTCAGTACATAAGAGCTGACCGAGATTGTTGCGAGAACGAGAACGTCGCAAATATCCGGCTTTTTCAAGTTCTTGAATACCTGAACGAACCGAATCGACACCGTCGCCGCTGAGCGATACCAGTCCTTTTAATGTCATATCCCAATCGGGTGGTAATGACAGTATCAATGTCAATAAGCCTTTTGCTTTAAGGGAGAGATTTCTGTCCTGTAAATGATGATTAGAGATTGTTGTGTAGTTTTTATTTTTCTCTACACGAAAAACTGTTGTCGTTGCCATTTTAACAGTCCTTTCTTAAAATTATTTTTGATGGATAGTTCGAGAAGTTTTTTGAGTATCAGCATATTTCTGATATTTGATTTGCCCGTTTCCGAACAAAATATTTGGATATTCTGTTCCTGCGAGCTGCCGCCATTCGTCTGAATAGCCTTTCAGTTGTGCCTTCATTTGTTTGCACCATTCGGATAGAACACTCTTTTGAACTCCGCCGGAAGTAACATCCATTTCCACATCTGATGAAGCAGGAAGATAAACTCTGCTTTCTGCTTTGTTTAATTGCGTGGATACGGTTTTGATTTGGTCTGCAAGAACAGTTAATCTTGTATCACGGGCAAGCTGCTTTGTGATATAAGATTGTAAATTTGAGCAGGTAACCGGATAAGTCTGCCAAAGGTTTTCGTGCCGAATGGAAGCTGACATCCAACCGGTTATTTTATTAAACGGAATAGCGTATGCACGAGATAAGGTGTAGCAAGTATCAAGGCAATTCATCATTGCATCATTCAAGTTGTTTTCACGCTGATAGAGTGCGAGCTGACCGTTTTGCTTGTCTGTTGTTATTTCACGGACAAAATTTCGGGAATGAGCCGATACAGACTCATAATCAAAAAAGCCTTCGCCTTTGCGGTATAACTCTTGAATTAAGTGTGTATCGTGCGTTTGACGAACGGAAAAATAACTCGGCAGCAGTTCAAGGAATTGGTCGGGAAGAACATCGTCCGAAAAGCCGTAAAAGGCATTTTCTTTTTCTATTGTGTTTTTAATTCCCGATAAGCGTTCTATACGCAAGCAGGTTGCCATTGCACTATCGTTATATCTGACACGCTCGCCGTCCCATATATTGCCGATTTCGCCGCCGTAAGCACCCAATCCACGGTCATTGATGTCATTGATGAACTTGATTGCTGTACCGCCCTGTATTCGCCATTCTGATAGGTTTTTGTTGTAATCGTCAATCAGAATACAGTCAGAACTCATATCGGGAATAAGAGAACTCTTGTCTGTCCCGGCGGGAATAAATAACATATTGCCATCCGAGAGCTGTGGAAGATGTCTGTGTAACCATTCTCGTTTTTCAGCTTCGGCAAAAGGCGGTTCGGTATCTAAAACTGCCGAGAGAATAAAAAACTCTGTATCGGCGTTACGGTCAATACAGAGAGATACTGCTTTCACAAACTCTTCAAAAGGTTGCAAGTTCGCATAAAAACCTTTTTCCCACATTTGCTCAATATATTTATGCTCGGCGTCGTGGAAGCGACACAAAGTGCCATCCATATCAATATAAATTCGTTTTGCCATTGTGTTATTCCTCCTGCGAAGTCAGGAACGCAATAAGGGTATTTGCCTTAACAGCTTTTTGCAATTCGATTATGCCCTTCATCTCACGCAAATCTCTGCAAAAGTCCACCATATCTTCCGCTGTAAGTGCTGATATGGTTTTTTCGTCGGTATAACCAGCTTCGATTATTTTACGCAATATATTAAGATTGCGATTATTCATCTTCATAGGGTTCGCCTCCAATGTAAAATGCAGTGCTGGCACAGACACTTTGTGTCTCGCTTTTTGCTATTGCTTCTGCTCCGAATAATTCAGAGAGAACGTTCTCAAAACGCTCTGTAACTCTTTTGTGAACTTGTAAAAATTCATCTTGAATTTCACGCAGCTGAGTTCGAACCAAAGGGGATGTATCTGCTCCTGCTGCTATTAGAGTGTTAAGAATGTCTGCATCAGCCGTTAGCTTGCTTCCTGTAAGTGATAAACAAAGCGAGAAGATAGGGGTTTCTTCGCTTTTGTGTTCTTGGATAGGGTTAAATCTATTCATTCTTTACTTCCTTTCTTTAATAAGCCTTCTAAAACTAAAATATTGTATTCAAAGTCAAATCGTTGTGTTATGTCTGTTATCTTTTTCTCTGAAAGCAGCTTGTAAAATTCTTTGTTATAACTACCGTCGCTGTTAATAGATAATACTTTCATAGCACACATTTCCTTTATAAGCAGGGGTCTGATTTTGTCTTGCTTTTTGGCTTCTTCGGTATTCCGTTTTCGTCATATTTGTTCGGGTCAACAAGAGGACCGTCCCAACCGTACATAGAGCCTGCAACCATTGCGGCTACCTGTGCTTTTGATACGCCGAATGTTCTGTTTAGCATATCGGCAAGGTCGACAAGGTCACGGATATTAGGATTTTCAGCTAAACGAAGGTCAATTGGGCTGTATCCCTTTCTGCCTTTTTGAAGCATTGCAAATTCACCGGTGGATTTAATAACCGTATAACAAAACTCCGGAACATTCAAAGATATGTATAAATGACATCCGACACCTAAATTTCCGCTTTCCTTGAAATCTTTGATTAAGTTAGGGTTAGTGTAGACATCTGAACAGTTTAATATTCCCGGATGAATATCAGGATATAATCTCCTGAATTCTTCTACGGCAGAAATTTTGTTCGGGGCGTTAATGATTATATAACCACCTTGAAACGGGAACTGTTCCGATGTTCCGAAAGAAAATAAAACTTCCATAATTAAACCTCCGTTTAGTATAGTGTTTCTTTTTCGGCTTTTTTGAAAGACGCTTTTCGCTCTTTAGCTTTTTGGTAAAAATCAAGAGCCTTAAAGATACCTTTTTCAATATCTTCGGCACTTGTATTCGGTGGGAAATAACGGCTAAATCTGTTAATCGGTATCTTACTGCTTGGCTTTTGATTTGGCTTGTCTTGAGCAAGAAGGTCATATATTCCTTGCGGATTTAAGATACCTTTGCTTTGCATTGCCCGCAGCTGTATAGCTTGAGCGTGAGAGGGAGTGGAAAGTGTGTCCTGCATAAAGTCAAGAACAATTTTTTGATTTTCAGGTGTTAAATACGATAATTCAACAGCCGGACGCATTGCCATAGACAGAGCTTCCGCTTCTGTTGGCTTTTCGACTGAATTATCAACCATTTGTAGCAGTTCGGGAATGAGATAGGTCAAGCGGACATAACGCTGAATTTGAGTATTACTGTCTTGACTTTCAGCTGCTAAAATTTCCCTTGATTTACCCACAAAAGAATTGTGTCCCACTGGGACTCCATTTTCAATGTTTGGTCTGCCTGCTTGTCTTTTCATTGCTTCTAACTTCATTTTATACGAGTATGCTTTCTCGCTTGGAAGAATATATGGGCGATGTGCGTTACTGTCTACCATTAAGATTGTTGCTTGTATGTCGTCTAAATCTCGGACAATACAGGGTAGTGAGTTTAAGCCGGCACGAATAGCAGCGTGTTTCCGTCTGTGTCCTGACACCATTTCGTATCGACCGTTTTCTTTCGGACGAACAATGCACGGCATTATAACTCCGTTTTTTTGGATAGACTCAATCAGCTCGTCCATATCTTGATTATCTCTAACTTTGAACGGGTGTTTTTGGAAACTGTCAATCTCGTTACAATCGATTGTAACAATGCGTTCTTGCTGTGAGCTTTGACGTTCTTCCTCAGTTGAAAACAATTCATCTAATGGGTTGCTTATGTTGATTTTTGGCAATTCCGTCATCGACACTTAATACCTCCTTTGATAGTTGATTGTATGCTCTTGTCGATTCAGAGTTCGGCGCATACGACATTGGACTTTGACCGTAAAGTGAAGCTTCAGCTGTTTTAACGCAGCGAGGGATTTCCGTATGGAAAACCTTAATTTGATTTCCAAAAGCGTTTCGTACTTCGGACGAAATATGCTTTGATAGGTTTGTGCGCTGGTCAGTCATAGTTATCAGAATTCCGTCGATAGACAGTTCCGGATTAAGCTGTCGCTTGGCAGTCTGAATTGTGCGTAACAAGTCAGATAGTCCGTCGGTTGCATACGGCTCGGCTTGCACCGGAATAATCAAGCTGTTTGCCGCAACTAATGTGTTAATTGTGAACAGGTTAAGAGCCGGGTTACTGTCAATCAAAATGTAATCATAGTGTGGCTTGAATTGGGACAACGCTCGTTTGAAAACGGTTTCTCTGCTTATAACGCTTGATAAGTGAATATCGAGTCCGGCGAGGTCGATATTGGCAGGAATTAAGTCGACATTCTCTGATGAGACAATGTATTCCTGAAAGTCTTTGGGTGTTTCGTTAAGTTCATCAAATATCAAGTCCTTTACAGAGTAACGATATTTAGAGCGGTCACGATAACCTAACCCTTTCGTAAGGTTGCCTTGTGGGTCAAAATCAACTAACAAAATACGCTTTCCGTTCGCTGCTAACGAAATACCCAAGCAGCTTGTTGTTGCCGTTTTGCCGACACCACCTTTTTGGTTGCACAACGCAATTGTTTTAGCTTCTTGCATTTTGCTTTTTTGCTCCTTTCATTTTTTATATAAAAAAAGAGCAACTACAAAAATGTAATTGCTCTAAATTCCTTTTTAAGTTTTATTTTAAGCTACGGCTATTTGCGTTTCTATCAGCGCTTGTAATTCCTGTATAAACATTTCTCTTGAACTCTTATAGTTAAACATTTTTCTTGGCAGATTGTTAATCATATGCTGAATTCTTTGCAAATCATCATCTTGAACATTGTCAAACGATGTTCCCTTTGGAAAATATCGACGGACAAGGCCGTTCCAATTTTCATTTGACCCACGTTCCCAAGAGGAATAAGGGTGTGCGTAATAAATCTTTGTCCTTTGATTGCCCTCCATTAAGGCTGAATTTGAAAACTCTGTTCCATTATCGAATGTAATCGTTTTGAATACAAGTGGAAATAGTGCTCCGAACATACTATCCATTTTGTCTATAACTTCGACAATTCTGATTGACTGTTTGTCCTCAACATTAAACACGAACCCCATTCGTGTTTTACGCTCTATTAGTGTAATCCAATGCCCTTTATGGTCTTTACCGACAATGCCGTCGCCTTCCCAATGTCCAAACTCTAAGCGAGAGTCCACTATTGCCGGACGCTCATCAATCGAACGACCAAGACTTTTTTTATGCTTACGCACTTTTTTAGGGTGTGTTTTCCAGCCTGCCTTTTTAAGCAAATCTATGTTTTTGACATTGCACAAACCGAGGTCAACCCAATTGTATAAGGTTTGTGTTGTAACTGTTTGCTCAAAAAGGTTAAGTCTTTTTGCATTGCCCGCAGCTGCGTCTAACGACCACAGCTTATCGGACATAACTTGTTGCTCAACATAATTCACAAAATCTCGGCATTCAATTATTTTGCATTTTCTGCCGCAATGAGAACGGTTTTCGTTATATGTACGCTGACCTACATCAGCAAAATAGACAAGTTCGGTTTGATAAATAGGGATATTGGCATCTTTTTTTGTTGTCTTTATTTCTCGGCGTTGTTCGACAGAACCTCGTTTTATTTCTTTCCTTATGGTTGTTATGCTGCGGTTCAGCATTCTTGCAATCTGTTTTTTCGGAGTGTTATTTCTTAGTAATCTTTCAATCAATTCTCTCTCTGCTTCATTTATTTGCGTATATTTTTTATTGCGTATTTCTTCCATTTTTCATTCTCCATCAACCTCAAAAATTGATTAATTGTAACATTTTTTTAGAAGTGTGGCAAATTAGGTAGGGGGGTCAGGTTATTTTTTTAATTGATACAGATGGTTTACACACAGAATATAGTAAAATTCCTATTGTAAAGCACTATCGGTATGTGGTATAATACTCTAATAAAATGGATTAGCTATATTTTACACGGAGAGATATATGATAAGAGACGACGATAAAAAGCCCGATTTGCTTATCGGCAGAAATGCGGTAACGGAAGCGTTGAAATCCGACAGGGAAATCGACACGCTTATTCTTATGAGAAACAATAACAATCCTGCACTTTCAAGACTTGCCTCTATGGCAAAGGAAAAGGGTGCGGTTGTTAAAGAGGTTGACTCAAAGAAGCTCGATTTTATGTGCGGCGGAGCAAATCATCAGGGTGTTGCGGCTTACGTTGCGGCTCACGAATATGCAAGCGTTGAGGATATTTTCGCTTATGCCGAGGAAAAGGGCGAAGCACCGTTTATTGTTGTCTGTGACGAAATAGAGGATCCGCACAATCTCGGTGCGATTATCAGAACAGCCGAGTGTGCCGGCGTGCACGGCGTAATCATTCCGAAAAGGCGCAGTGCGTCGCTCAACTTTACAGTCGGCAAGACTTCGGCAGGTGCGCTCGAATATATGAGGGTTGCGAGGGTGTCTAACCTCGCTTCGACGATTGACGAGCTAAAGGAAAAGGGCTGCTGGGTTTACGGTGCCGATATGGACGGTACGGATTATAAAAAAACCGATTTTTCGGGTGCGGTCGTGCTTGTTATAGGCTCCGAGGGCAAGGGCATAGGCAAGCTTATAAGGCAAAAGTGCGATGCTATCGTTTCTTTGCCGATGAAAGGCAATATAAATTCACTCAACGCATCTGTTGCGGCGGGTATTTTGATGTACGAGGTATCTTGCGGAAGATAAATCTATTAGATTAGGGGTGTTAAAATGTCTAAAAACGATTTGTTTAATGATATGTCGATTGATTCGATTTTGAATGAAGTTAAGCAGCTGACAGGGGAGCAAACAGCACCCGAAAGGCTTTGGTCGCTTGACGAAATTGACGAATTGCTCGCAGATGATACTGTTGAAAACAAAGAAAGCAACGACACCCCCGTTGATAACGGTACAGAAACATCTGATAAAGCACAAGAAAAGGTTGAGCCTGTTGAGGAGAAAGCTCCCGTGCAGGAAGAAAAAACCGTTGATAAAGCTAAAGAAAACAGAAAAATCGAAAAGACTTCGACACTCGGTCTCAAGGAATTTGCAATGAAAAATGCGATTGAGACGGGGGCGATAAAAGCACGAATTGAAAACGAGAGCACAGAGTCTCTTTTGAAAGAATTTGAAGAAAAAGAGCCTGAAATTGAACCGTTGATAAGTTCGACTGAGGAAAACGAAGCCCCCTCAATTGACGAGGAAACAGTTGAGGATAAAGACTCTAAAGCCGAAAAAGAAATTCCCGGTCAGATAAGCATTGAAAAGACAAGGGTTTTCAATGAGGTTGAAGCAAGGGCTGTAAGAAATGAAAATATAAACCACCATATCGGAGAAAATAAAATAATCAGAACGGGCAGCACGGCTAAAAAGGGCGGTATGGAAACCGATCCGTACCGTGAACGCTTTTTGAACAAGCCGACGCTTGATATTGAAAAAACGCAGGATCACAGAGATTTGCTCAAGGATTTACCTGCAAAAACGATTGAAAAACACGGCGTTGTTGTTAAAAAATCATCGCTTGAAAAGACTTCTACCGACGGACTGTCGCCTATTCCGATACTTGTTGATGCGTCAGACGAGTATGATGCACAGCAAAAGCTTGAAATGGAGGCTCAATCGGGCGCATTAAAATCAAATGCGTTCCCCGAGGACGAAAATCAGATTGTCTTGGACGGCTTTAACGAGCAGGAAGAGGTAAATATCGTCAACGAGGCAGAGGAGGAGGAAAAGCTTCGCAAAATCCGCAGGGATAAAGCAAGCAAGTTCAGGCTCTTCCCCAATATTGAGGTTGACGACGATGATGTTTATTCCGATACGTCAGAGCAGAAAGACGAAGAAAATTACGATAATGAAAAGACGAAAGCCGTAGTTCTTCCCGAGGAGGAAGCCGCAGACGGCGAGGAAGCGGAAATTTCCGATATTGAGGAAGCTCCCGTAAAAGAAAAACGCAAAAAGCGTAAGCCGAGAACGGTAAGCGTTGCACGTGAGTTCTTCGGACCTAAGGACGCTAAGGCGGTATATGAAATTTATATGAAGGAGCGTTCCTACGGCAAGCGTAAAATTATCGTTTGTTCGTTGGCTCTTGCCTTGTTATTCGCTTGCTCGGCAATTACATCATTCTTAGGAAGCTTTGCATTGTTCTCCGACAGCCCGTTTGTCTATTCTGTAGGCAATTTGATTGTTCTCGTTGCAGTCGGTGCGGTAAACTATAAATCAATAGCCGATTGCATTGAAAATCTTAAAGAAAAACGCTTTAACAAGAATACTGCTTTGACGGCTTCTCTGTTGGTAGGTATTATTCAGTGCGCCGTATCACTCGGCTTCGGCGACCTTGTTTTAAGCGGCACGCATATTTATTCTGCGGTGGCGTTGTTCCCCGTGCTTTTGATAAATATCGGTGATTATATAACAACAAACAACGATATTGATAACTTTATACTTATAAACCGTGAGCAGAAAAATGCTTATGCGGTTAAGAAAATTGACGACGACGGAATTGCATTTGAGGTCGGCAGGGGTCTTATGATTAAGGACCCCGACATTCGCTATTGCGCAAAGGTTAATTTCCCGTATAAATTCGTTGAGACTTCACGTGCTGTTGACCCGACGGCAGACAGCTTTAACGTAATTGTTCCTGCGGCATTGGCCGCCGGTATTATAGTCGGTATAATTTCAGCGGTAATCAACAAAAATGCCTTTGTCGGCGTTACTTCGTTTACGGGAGTATTCCTTATGGCTATGCCTGCCGCAAGTGTTGTTGCTTGTGCGTCGGCTCTTAGAGGCGTCAACAAAAAGCTCAACGCCGAGAACGGATTGATTTCCGGCTACGAAGCGGTTGAGGACACGCTTGATGCCAACGCTGCGGTGCTGGATGCGAGAGACATTTTCAGCGGCGGCGACGCTAATGTGTACGGAATCAAAATGTTCAATTCAATGAGAATTGACGAAGCAATCCTTTATACGGCTGCGGTTGTTATTCAGTCGGAGGGTGCTTTGAGCGATGTTTTTGATTCCATAATTCTTTCAAAACGTGAGATGCTTCCGAATGTGGAATCGCTTGCGTATGAGGAACGGCTCGGCTGCTCGGGCTGGATATATAATTACAGGGTGCTTGTAGGCAACAGAGATTTACTTGTAAAGCACAATGTAGAGGTTCAATCCAAGGAAGAGGAAAGCGTGTTCACCCGTTCGGGCAGACAGGTTGTTTATCTTGCGGTTGAGGGCAAGGTTGCCGCTATGTTTGTTGTGGGCTATTCTGCCGACGAACAGACTGCCGTATATATGCGTGAGCTTGAAAGGGCAGGCGTCAGCATTCTTGTTCGCACAACGGATTCAAACATATCCGAGGAGCTTGTTGAGCAGTATTTCGGACTTCCGAGGAGCTTTATAAAGGTCATAAGCCCCGTTGCCGGACTTATGTATAAGGAAATGAGCGAAAAGCAGGCTGTAAACGAGCCGTGCAGAGTTTTGCATAACGGAAGCGTTAACTCATTCCTTCATTCATTTACCTCGGCGCTTAAATTACAGGAGCGCAGGAGGATAATCAATATTTTGCAATACATCGGCGTAGGAATAAGCGTTATTCTTATGGCAATGTTTTCTTTCCTTTCGGGACTGTCACAGGCGGGTGCTGTGCAGATACTTTTATTTGAAACGCTTTGGACTTTAGTTGTGGCGTTTGCACCCAAAATTAAGAAAATTTAGAAAGAGTGTGATAAAAAATGCAGTGGGTAACTGAGGCGGTAAATATGTTTGGCATAGGAGAATCATGGGTTGACGTGGTTTCTTGGATATGCAGACTTATCACGGCAGTTATATTGGGCGGTATAATAGGTTTTGAGAGAGAACATTCGCACCGTCCCGCAGGCTTCAGAACACATATATTGGTTTCGGTAGGTTCGGCACTTATTATGATGACCGCAATATATATTTCCAAGCACATTGAGGGCGAGATTGACCTCAGCCGTATGAGTGCACAGGTTGTAAGCGGCGTCGGCTTCCTCGGTGCAGGTACTATTTTGCGTGAGGGCTTTTCTGTTAAGGGTCTTACCACGGCGGCGAGCCTTTGGGCTGTGTCGTGTGTAGGCATAGCTGTCGGAACAGGCTTTTACAGCGGTGCTATTGCAGCAACTATAATAATATACGTTACGCTTAACAGCCTTAAAAAGGTTGTTGTCAAGGGTAAGGCGGGCAAGGTTATTTATGTTGAGGTTAAGCATCTTGCTCAAAAGGTTCCGGAGATTTCAAAGCTTGTTAAACGTGCAGGTGCTTCGATTCATTCAATGGAAATTCTTGACGAGAGCGATATGAAACGTTCAAAGAAGAAGGAAACCTCGACAATTAAGATAATTGTTTTCCCGAAGAGCGAGGAGTCACTTGATTTGATTGTTTCAACCCTTCGTTCGGATGAAAATATTATCGACGTTTATGTTGACTAAATGAAAACAGATAAAATCCCGTGCAGAACAAGCTTATCTGAACGGGATTTAGCATTTTGTAAGGCTTGATTTATTTGACTTGAACGGGTGATTATGCTATACTACCCAATAGTCAAAGTTGAAATAGGTGGATGATTTATGGAAGAAAAAAATGTTAAGCCTAATACGGACGAGATTTCAAACGAGCAGTCCGAAAACAACAGGCTTAAAATTGTGCTTGATCAAAAGCAGGCGGAAATTGACAGGCTCAATAAAGCTATAGCTAAATATTCCGATACGGTTAACAGGCTCACAGTCGAGCGTGACGCCGCAAATAATGCTAATATTGAGATAAGAAACAGCTTCTATTGGCGTTTGATGTCGCCGATGAGAAAATTCACACAGATGTTTAAAAACTTAATCTCAAGAAACCCAAGCCTTATGGCGATTTTTGTGTTCTTGAAGTGCTTTTTGCGACATGGATACAAGGAGGCAATTGTCAAATATCGCCTTTGTAAGCCCATGAAAATCAAAAACGCAGAGTTCCTTCATACAATAACTCCCGAACGCAGAAAGCGTGAAGAGGCGTATGAATTTCCGCAAAAAATCAAAATCAGTATTTTAGTTCCGCTGTACAACACACCCAAGCAGTTCCTTGTTGAAATGATAAAGTCTGTTACAGATCAGACCTATAAAAATTGGGAACTTTGTCTTGCGGACGGCAGCGATGACGAACACGCTTTTGTCGGCGAGTATTGCCAAAGTCTTGCAAAGGACGACAGCAGAATTGTTTATAAAAAGCTTGAAAAGAACGAGGGTATTTCGGAAAACACCAATGTTTGTATTAAGATGGCGAGCGGAGAGTATATCGCTCTTTTTGACCACGACGACGTGCTTCATCCCTCCGCATTGTTTGAGGCTATGAAAGCTATATGCGAGCAGGGTGCAGAGTATGTTTATACCGATGAGGCAACTTTTGTCGGAGAGGATCTCAACGACATTGTCACATATCATTTCAAACCCGACTTTGCGATAGACAATCTTCTTGCGAACAACTATATTTGCCATTTTTCGGTATTCAAAGCTTCGCTTTTGGACAAGGTCGGCGCTTTCAGAAGCAAATACGACGGCAGTCAGGACCATGACCTTATTCTTCGCCTTACGGATGCGGCAAGCAAGGTCGTACATGTTCCGAAGCTTCTTTATTTTTGGCGTTCACATAAAAATTCCGTCGCAATGGATATAAATTCTAAGACCTATGCCATTGAAGCCGGTAAGGCGGCGGTACATGATTTCCTTGAGAGTAAGGGATATAACACTATTGTAACAAGTTCTCCCGTACACCCGACAATTTACCGTATACATTTTGAAATCAAGGATACGCCCAAGGTTTCGATTATAATTGCCAACAAGAACCATATAAACGACCTTTCCCGTTGCGTTGAGTCAATTCTTAACCTTTCGACATATAATAACTACGAGCTGGTTATTGTTGACAATCAGAGCACGGATGAAAAATTGTTTGCTTATTATAATGAACTTGAAAAGCTTGAAAATGTTAAGATATTAAAATATGACAAGCCGTTCAACTATTCAGCGATAAACAACTATGCCGTATCACAGGCAACCGGAGATTATCTTCTGTTCTTGAATAACGACACGCAGGTAATCAGCCATAATTGGATTGAGGAAATGCTTATGTATGCTCAGCGTGAGGATGTCGGTGCAGTCGGTGCAAAGCTATATTACGGGAACGATACAATCCAGCACGGAGGCGTTATCTTAAAATTCGGTGCGGACAGAGTTGCAGGTCACAGCCATTGCGGCAGTCCCCGTTCCGGTGCAGGTTATATGGGCAAGATGTTTTATGCACAGGATTTAAGTGCTGTTACAGCGGCTTGTATGATGGTGCCGAAGGATGTTTTCGAAAAAGTTAACGGCTTTGATGAAACTCTTGCTGTTGCATACAATGATGTTGACCTTTGTATGAAAATCAGAGAGCTTGGCAAAAATATCGTATTCAATCCCTATTGCGAACTCTATCATTATGAGTCATTGAGCCGTGGAAGGGACACAGAGAAGAAAAACAGAGAACGCTTTTTAGAAGAAAAGAAACTGTTTCTTGACAGATGGCAGAGTGTGCTCGACAAGGGCGATCCGTATTACAACCCCAACCTCTCGCTTGATGAGGGATATGCTATAGACGTGAACAAGCTCAGAGAAGAGTAATTTTGAAAAACTTGACAAACAGAAAGGGCAACCGCTTGGTTGCCCTTAATTTTATGCATAATTTAACCGTCAGAAGTCTAATTCTCGGGATTTAGTAATTCTTCAAAACTAACTTCGAATACTTTTGTTAATGCAACGATTTCAATATCCGTAACAAACCTCTTGCCTGCCTCAATTCGCTGAATGGCATTTTTATCAATATCGAGACCGTTTAGCTGCAGCTTTTCCGCAAGCTCCCTTTGAGAAATATCAAGCTTTCTGCGAAGCTCGGATATCTTTTTCCCACATAAGTTATTGCTTCCGTCAATGCTTTTGTTAATAAACATAATTTCCCTCACTTGTATTTGACATTTACTGCTTGTCATTAAGTCAATTGTAGTACATTTCAAGCGATATTTGACATTTACAAGAGGTCAATTTTAATAGTGTGTGCAATTACTGTAGAGAAATTCAAAGTGATAAGCTGTTGCCTTTGCCTTTTGGTGTGCATGCTGTCCCGTTGACAAAGCTTATATTGTAATGCTATAATTCGAGTGTAATATTTCGTAATAAGGAAAAAATATATATTAAATTGAATTGAGAGGGGTACTTTATGAAAAATACAAAGAAAATCATTTCATTATTGTTATCGGTTTTGATGATAATAACAAGTGTACCGCTTATGGCGGTTGAGTCGTTTGCAGAGGATATACATAAAAGCGGAGACTATGAGTATAAAATTTTGGAAGACGGAACTGCTGAAATTACAAAATATAACGGTAATGCAGAACAGGTTGTGCTACCGTCGGAAATTGACGGATATAAGATCAGTGTTATAGGAGAATTTGCTTTTTGGATGAACGAAACGATAAGAACAGTCGAAATCTCAAACGGCTTGATTTGGATAAAACCGGCAGCTTTTGAGCTCTGCAAAAATTTAACAGAGGTCAAATTACCTGAAACGATAAAATATATCGGCGATGAGGTATTCAGTCATTGTATAAGCCTAAAAAAAATAAACTTACCTGAGAACTTACCGTATATAGCGGAGGGGTTGTTTTACGGTTGTAAATCTTTAGAAGAAATAACTCTTCCTAAACATATAAAAGAAATCTGTTCATATGCGTTTGAACGTTGTAAATCATTGAAAAGCGTTGAAATTCCCTATGGCACAACAAGAATTGAAGGTTCGGCTTTTGAATATTGCGAATCTCTCGAAAGTGTTATTATTCCTGAGAGTGTAATATGGATAGAAACAGAAGCGTTTGCGTATTGCGACAGCCTGAGAAGTGTTGTAGTTCCTGAAAATACATCAAGTTTGAGTGAGAATTGCTTTGATAGAATTACGATTTACGGTATAAAAGGGTCGGCAGCTGAATTTTATGCTAAGAATTTTGAATGCAATTTCGTTGCGGTTGATTTAACTCATCATTTCGGCGAATGGATTTTAGATTTAGACTCGACTTGCACCGAGTTCGGCAAAAAGCACAGAGAGTGTGGATGCGGCGAAAAAGAAGAGGCGATTGTTGATAAAAAGGAACATAAATTTGACAACGGAGTTATAACAAAGTTACCTACTTTTGACGAGAATGGCGAAAAAACATATACTTGTATTATATGCAAGGAAACCAAGACTGAATCTGTTGCAAAGCTCAATCCGATTTTGGATATTTCAAAAGATGATTTGTATTATAATGCTGTCAAATTTAATTATGAGCACGGTTATATTAAAGGATACGGCGACGGTCGTTTCGGACCTGCAAACAACATTCAGAGACAGGATTTCGCACTCATTCTTGCGAGAATAGCAGGTGCAGACCTTTCGGCTTATGAGGGACAGAACGGCGGCTTCTCGGACGTTCCGACAAACACATATTATTCTGCTGCGGTTGCATGGGCAAAGGATAGAGGCA